>Ga0209467_1000554_pt1 | contig 49321 bp, 46 predicted proteins | sample Higcelwee11metaG_FD_187175 | JGI IMG/M metagenome (GOLD analysis project Ga0209467, IMG submission 187175) | Freshwater pond sediment microbial communities from the University of Edinburgh, under environmental carbon perturbations - High... | ecosystem: Environmental > Aquatic > Freshwater >... | reverse complement strand
GTGAAGAAAATAAGTTTAAAAAAACTAATTAATTAAAATAATAAAATAAATAGTAAATGATGGACAAGATCGCCTTTTAGGCGACCACATTCATCAAGCCACCGCCTTTGGCGGGGGTGTTCTGACTTATCTTCAGTCATTCTAAGGTCTTTTCTTAAAGAATCTTCAGATTCTGAAGCTGTCATAAGACACCTCCTTTTTTATTTTTAAAATAGCATACTTATTTTAAATCTAGGTTAATATTTTTTTGTTAAAGATTTATTTTTTAAAAAGAACAGGTTTGTATGTTTATCTTAGCTTGAAATGATATTTTGTCAAATTTTTTAACAGAAAATATTAAAGAGTGATAATTTTAATTTGTAATAGATATTTTCTAAGAGTTATTAGATGTTTTAGTATTTTTATTTTTTTCTAAAAATTAAAATTGCACGCTTGCTATTAAAATTAAATTCTGATAAATCATAATCTCCGTAGATTTTTTCAATTTTAAGATTTAGCTTTTCAGTATTTTTTTTAATTTCAGGAATCGTATATAATCTCATTTTATATTCATAAATTTTTCCGTTAATTTCATTGTATGAATAATTAATGCAATCCTTTGCTGAAAATTTATTTTTATTTTTTATATTTTTATATTCATAGATTTTATTTTTTTCATAATTTTTAATAAAATAAATGATATTATTTATATCTAAAATAAATTTACCATTTTTACGAAGGATATTGGCGGTTTTTTGTAAATATTTTTCATTATCTTCATCATTAAAATAACCAAATCCGCTAAAAATTGACATAGCAACATCAAATAATTCATTTTTAAAATTATAATCTATAAAATTATCACAAATAAAATTTATATTTTTTGAATTAATTTTAGCTTCTGAAATTAAATCTTCACTAATATCTATTCCTGTTAAATTTAAGAAATTTTTTTTCTCAAAATCTATAAGATGTCGACCATTTCCACAACCAATATCTAAAATTTTTTCAGTTTTTTTTGGTTTAATTGAATTTTTTATAAAATCAAGTTCATTTGAAAGATTATTTCTAATTTGAAAATCATTATAATATTCTTTATTAAAGAATTTTTTTATATTAAATAGTTCCATAAAAATAAACGGATAAATAGAATTTAATTTATTTATCCGTTGTTTAATTGTTATATTGTTTTGAAAAAAATAAATTATCAGAGCCAACATAAAGGGTCTTTATGATTATTGTTATCATAAATAACGCCTTTACATCCTCCACCGCAAATTTTTTTGAATTGACAAGATTGACATTCTGGAGCAATACAATCTTTCATTTCTATTTCAGTAGATTGCCAAATTCTATTTATGCTCGTTTCTAAAATATTTCCAATAATAGGCTCACAAATATGAGGACAAGCCGTAATGTCTCCATTTGCTTTTATGTTTAGAATACTTAATCCTGCATTGCAACTTTTTGTACTTATGTAGTTTTGGTCTATTAAAAAAGGAAAAAACACAAGTTTTTCAAAAAAAACTTTTAATGGATACTTCTTATGTAGTTTAATTAATTGCGAAGTCGCTATTTTTAAAGATTCTTTATTTAGAGCAAGTTTACTTCCTGATCTGCCACTTTCCATATAGCGAAAAGCAATAAACCAATCTACATTCAACTCAAGACTTAAATTAAATACTTGTTCAATTTCTTTGTAGTTTAAATTATTTATAGTCAATCCTAATCTCGTGACAAGTCCTGCTTTTTTTGCATTTTTTAAAGCATCAACTGCTTTTTTGAAAGATCCTTTTCCTCTTATTGTATTATGAGTTTTCTCTAAGCCATCAATACTAATTTGAATTAATGATAAGCCTGATTTTTTTAATTCGCAAGCAGTTTCATAATTCAATAATAATCCGTTAGTGCTTACGCTTACATCAATATTTTTATTTGTTGCGATTTTGATTATTTGAGATAATTCTTCAACTAATAAAGGTTCTCCTCCACCAAGTCCTAATGAAAAAACATCTTGCTTGATGATTTTTTCTAGAATGAAAGAAAGTTTTTCAAAGGTTAATTGAAAATTATTATTACCAGCATGAGTATAACAATGTAAACACCTTAAATTACATCTTTGAGTTAGTTCCCAAAAAATAACTAAAGGAGTTCTTAGTTTTTCATAAAAAATTTCCATTATTTAATCTCCTTTACAGCCCCTATGTTTTTTAAAATTTCTAATAATTCCATTAAATCTAATTTTGCTTCATCTTCGGTTGTATCATATTCTGAAAGAATTTTTTTTAATATATCTTCAAAACCAATCTCTTTTTTACAAGTTTTAAGAATCAAATATTCTAATTCTCCTAACTGATAATATGTTTGTCCTGTTTTAATAGCAAAGTTAATTGGTATTTTTAAAATACAACCAAAATTTTCTTTTCTGAATTTGCAACCTTCATTTATTTTAAAAATAGTCATAGTATATTCCTTTCATATTGCATGCATGTTAAAGATGGGAGAGAAAAATTTCTCTCCCTTGGAAAAATGATTATTAATTAATCACCAGCATAAGTTGGTAGCATTACACAACCAATAGCAAGTTTTTTTATAGTTGGTTTTTGATAAGCTTTTTTCTTCTTATTTTTCTTTTCCATTTTTTTCACCTCCTTTCATTGGAAGAGTTACTAAATTTTTAAAAGAACTGCTAAGGTTTGATTTTTACTTTTCAAATTTTTTGAAAAGTAATTAATTTAAAATTAAATTATAAAAATTATTTTGTCAAGAAAAATGTCAAAGATGTCAAGACCAAGTTAAAATGTCAAAGAACCATTTTTAATAGTTTAACAAACAGAAAAATGTTAAAAATTATATTTTTTATATTTGTAGTAGAGACGTAGCAGTGCTACGTCTCTACGGTTCTTTTTGTAAAATTAAATTTTTTTAAAAAAAATAAAAAGCCGAACATTTTGTTCGGCGATTTTTGGTTTTTTGTATTGGTTTTTAAGATTTAATGTTTTCTTTATTTTGATTAAAAAATTTTTATTCGGAATTTTAGAAAAATAATATTTTGTAAAAATTTTTTTAAAATCAAAAAATCAAAAAAATGGTTTTTGTAGATTTTATTGTATAGTTAGCTATATTTTTCTTAAAGATTTCTTAAGCATAGTTTTGCTATAATATATTAAACACTGTGGATAATTATGATTTTGTCATTAACAATTTTTTATGTTAATTTTAAAGAAAAATGACAAAAAAGTTTTTTTAGTTTTTAATTAACCGCAAAGGAATTTCAATATTATTCAATTCCTTTTCCTTCTCTCGCGAGAGGAGGGGTAAATTAAGTGCCGAAGGTTTAATTTATTTAAAATATAAAAATATGCAAAACAAAGAAACATTTGAAAAATTTACAGGTCTTTATGAGCTTTCTAAGACTTTGAGATTTGAGTTGAAGCCGATAGGAGGAACTAAAGATCTTTTAAGTAAAAATTATATTTTTGAAAAAGATATTTTAGTGCGGGAAAATTATTTAAGAGCTAAAAAATATTTTGATTGTTTGCATTGTGAATTTATTAACGAAGCTTTAGAAAAAATGTCTTTTGAAGAAAATGATTATCAAGAGTATGAAAATTTATATTTGGCATATAAGCAAGAAAAAAATCAAAAGAATTTTAAAGCATGGAATGATTATGTAAAAAAATTGAGAACTAAAATAAAAGATAATTTTACAACAATAGCGATTGTTTGGCGTGATGAATATTCTAAAATAGTTTCTGATGAAAAATTGCAAAAAAAAATAAAAAAGATTTCAGGGATAGATTTATTTTTTAAAAAAGAAATTTTTGGTTTGCTTATAAAAAAATATGGAGAAGAGGAAGGTGCTAAAATTATTAATTTAGAAACAGGTGAAACAGAAACAATATTTGATTGTTTTAGCAAAAGATTTTCTACCTATTTTATTAATTTTCATCATAGTCGTCAAAATTTTTATAAAGATGAGGGGATAGCAGGAGCAATTCCTACTAGGATTATTGATGACAATTTAACTAAATTTTTAGATAATCGTAAAATTTTTCAAGATAAATATGGAGTTCTTGATTTAAGTGAGGAAGAAAAAATTATTTTTTCATTAACTTATTTTAATCAATGTCTAACTCAAGTAGGGATAGAAAAATATAATAATCAGGTAGCTAGATTAAAAAGTAAAATTAATGAATATCGTCAAAAAACCAAAGAGAAATTACCTTTTTTAAAAGAATTATTTAAACAAATTTTAACAGAAAAAAACAAGCAAGGAACAGAGCAAGATGAATTTATTATTAAAAATGATGAACAGGTTTTTGAAATTTTAAATAATTTTTTGAAAGAAGTAAAAGAAAATAATCTCAAAGCGGAATTAATTTTTAATAAATTTATTGAGAAACAAAATGAATATCTTTTAGATAAGGTTTTTATTAAAGGTAATAATATCAACACGATTTCTAATAAATGGTTTTTAAATTGGAGTATTTTTGGTTCACTCTTACCAAAAAATAGAGGTAATCATAATAAAGTAGCTGATTTTGTTTCAATTAATCAAATTAAACAAGCTTTTGATAATCCTGAATTACCGAAAGATCAAAAATTACTTTTTAAAAAAGAATATTTTGAATTAAAAGTTGTTTTTGAAAATAAGAACGCTTTTGAAAATTTTATATCAATTTGGCAATATGAATGGAATAAGTCCTTAGATATTTGTAATAGTAGTATTATAGATGTAAAAAAAATGATTGAGGAAGATAAAAAATATACAAATAAAAAAGGAGTTTTGAAAAATTGTAAAAAAGGAGAGTTGCAAAAAGAGCTTATAAAAGATTTTTCTGAATCAGCTTTGTCAGTGTCGCAAATGATGCGTTATTTTGAACTTAAAAAAGGTAAAAACTCGGTAAATGATTTAGATGAAGATGCAAATTTTTATAATGAATTTAATGAATGGGCGGAAGATGACAAGGTATGGCTTTATTTTAATGAATTTCGTAATTATCTTACTAAAAAACCTTACAAGGAAGATAAAATTAAATTGAATTTTGAGAAAGGAACGCTTTTGATGGGTTGGTCGGCAAATGAAGATGGTAATTTACAATATTATTCTTCTATTTTTAGACAAGGAGGACAATATTATTTGGGAATAATGTCTTCGGCTTCAACGTTTAATCTTAATAAGGAAGAAGCTTTTAATATTGAAGATGGTTTTTATGAGTTGATGGAATACAATCAACTTAAATCTACTACTATTTATGGTTCTTTATATAAAGGAGAATATAAAACAGATTATAAAACAGATAAAAAAATTTTGTCTGACCAAGAATTGATTTCAAGAGTAAAAGTTATTTTACAAAAGCAAGAAAAGCATTATCCTCAATTAAAAGAAATTCTTAAACAAAATTATGAAACAGCAAATGATTTTGCTAAGGTTTTAGGTGATTTAGTCTTATATAATATTAGTTTTACAAAAAAAGTTTCAAAAAAGTATGTTGATGATTTGACACAGAAAAATTTTTATTTTTTTCAAATAGTTAATAAAGATTTAATTAGTAAAGGAGAAAAAGGAAAATCTAATTTACATACGCGATATTTTGAATTACTTTTTGATGAACAAAATTTATATAATAATCAAGGGCTAGCTTTGAAATTAAGTGGAGGAGGAGAAATCTTTTATCGTCCTAAATCTTTGGATGATAAAAAAGAGATACAAACTAAGAAAAATAAAATTTTATTAAATAAAGGAGATAAGGCAATTGAAAAAAAGCGGTATTCTGAAGATAAAATTCTATTTCATTTGCCAATAGTTTTTAATGCCGGTTTAAAAAACAAACAAATAAATTTTAAAGTTAATCAATTTATTATTTCGCAAACAAAGCAAAGAATTATTGGAATTGATCGAGGTGAAAAGCATTTACTTTATGTGTCGGTGATTGATGAAAACGGTAAAGTTTTGGAAACAAAAAGTTTTAATAAGATTGAAGTTCCCAATAAAAAAGAGCCGGATGATTATCATCAATTATTAGATAAGAAAGAAAAGGATCGAGCTGATGCAAGAGAGTCTTGGCAAGAGATTGAAAATATTAAGGAGTTAAAACAAGGCTATATTTCTCAAGTGGTTAATGAGATTAATAAATTAATTTTTAGTTATTTGGAGGAAGAGGTTTTACCAATAATTATTTTTGAAGATTTGAATATTGGTTTTAAAAGAGGAAGGTTTAAAATTGAAAAGCAAGTTTATCAAAAATTTGAATTAGCTTTGGCAAAAAAATTAAATTACCTTGTGAGTAAAGTAAAAGAGAATTATTTGGAAGCTCTACAGCTAACACCACCGATTCAAAATTTTCAAGATATTAAGAAGCAAACAGGAATTATTTTTTATGTTCCGGCAAGTTTTACTTCAGCTATTTGTTCTGTTTGTGGTTTTAGAAAAAGGCTTTATGGTTTTTTATTTAAAAATATTGAACAAGCTAAAAAATTATTAACAGATCATCAATTTAAGATTGTTTATGATGGAGGGAATTTTAATTTTGAATGTTTAGCTAGTCAGGAAAATAAGAAAAAGACAAAAAATAAAAATGAGCTTTTTTTAGAAAAGGAATTAGCTGACAAGCTTATATTTAGTTCTGATGTGGAACGTCTTATTAATGTTCGTTCTAAGAATAACAAAGGATGGGAGACGATTAAGTTTGATGCCAAGGTTGAATTAGAAAAGTTGTTTGAGGATAAAATTGATTTGCAGGGGGATATTATGGAGCAAATTTTAGCAGAGAAGTTAGAGGCGAATTTTTATAAACAGTTGATGTTTATAATTAATACGCTTTTGAAGTTAAGAAATAGTCATAATGTTGAGGATAGAGATTTTATTGCTTGTCCGTCTTGTGGGTTTCATTCTGATAAGGGGTTTCAAGGTAAGGAGTTTAATGGTGATGCTAATGGGGCTTATAATATTGCTCGTAAGGGGGTTTTGATTAGTGAAAAGATAAGGCAATTTGCGAAAGAAGGTGATTTGGAGAAGTTGAAGATTATTGAAGATTTGCAGATTGAGATGAGAGAGTGGGATAAGTTTGTGCAGAATAATTAACTTTATATATTTTATTATTTAAATTAAATTTATGGAAAATTTTAAAAATTTGTATGAGGTGCGAAAGACAGTTAGATTTGAGTTAAAACCGAGTAGAAAAAAAACTTTTGCAGGAGGAGACATCTTTGAATTGCAGAAAGATTTTGAAGAAGTTCAAAAATTTTTTTTGGATATTTTTGTTTTTGCGATTGAACAAGAAAAATTATATCAGGAGGAGGAAGAAGAAGGAAAATTGTCCCGATATACAAAAATAGAATTTAAGAAAAAAAGAGAAATAAAATATACATGGCTGAGAATTTATACAAAAAATGAATTTTATGATTGGAATGGAAAAAATGATAAAGAAAAAAATTACGCTTTAAGTAAGATAGATTTTTTGGAAAAAGAAATTTTAAGATGGTTTAATGAGTGGCAAGAATTAACAGTAAATTTGAAAAATTTAACACAAACAAAAGAACATGAAAAAGAAAGAAAAAGCGATATTGCCTTTGTATTGAGAAATTTTTTAAAGAGACAGAACTTTCCGTTTATAAAAGATTTTTTTAATGCTGTTATTGATATTCAGGAAAAACAAGGCAATGAAAGTGATGAGAAAATTAGAAAATTTAGAGAAGAACTAAGGGAAATGAAAAAAAATCTCAATACTTGTGCTAAAGAATATCTTTCATCTCAAAGTAAGGGAGTGCTTTTGCATAAGGCAAGTTTCAATTATTATACGCTGAACAAAACACCAAAAGAGTATGAGAATTTAAAATTGCAAAAAGAGTTAGAAATTGATAATATTTTACCTAAAAAAATCTGCAAGAGAGTTCGTTGGAATAAGGAAAAGAAACAGGAGGATATTTTATTTGAATGTAATTCTGACTGGTTGGTAGAAATTAAACTTGGGTACGATATTCAGAAATGGACTTTAGATGAAGCTTATCAGAAAATGAAGACTTGGAAGGCAGATCAGAAGTCGGATTTTAATGAAAAAATTGGAAATTTTATTGATCAATATTTAAAGAAAGGATTTATTGAAGATTTGATGAATGAAAATGAGAAAAAAAACGCAGAAGCAATATTAAGAGAATTTTCTGTTTTCAAACCTATCGAAAATTTTTATTTTTATGATTTTTTAGAGAGAACAAAAGAAATAAAAATATTAAGCAATCAAAAAAATAATATCCTTCAAAAATACAATAAAAACGCAAAATATTTTGAGAAAATAATCACATACAAAATAAAGGATAAAGAAGATCTGACGGAAGATGAAAAAGAATATCAAGAGTTAGAGAAAAGTATAGAAAAAAAAGCAAAAGAACGAGGAAAATTTTTTAATGCACCGAAAGAAAAAGTTCAAACACAACATTATTTTGAACTATGTGAACTTTATAAACGCATTGCAATGAAACGAGGAAAAATAATTGCAGAAATAAAAGGAATAGAAAATGAAGAAGTTCAATCTCAGCTTCTTACTCATTGGGCTTTAATTGCCGAAGAAGGAGAAAAAAAATCTGTCGTGTTTATCCCAAGGAAAAATGGAGAAGAATTAGAAAACCACAAAAAAGCTCATGAATTTTTGCAAAAACAAGAAAAAAAAGAATTTGGCGATATAAAAAGTTATCATTTCAAATCTCTTACCTTGAGAGCTTTGGAGAAGCTTTGTTTTAAGGAAACTGAAAATACATTTACCCCAGAAATTAAAAAAGAAACGAATCCAAAAGTTTGGTTTCCAAAATATAAACAAGAGTGGAATGACGAACCGCAAAAACTTATTAATTTTTATAAACAAGTTTTGCAATCAAAATATTCGCAAAAATATTTAGATTTGGTAGCTTTTGGAGATCTAAAATCATTTTTAGAAACTTCTTTTGATGATTTGCAAATATTTGAATCGGGGCTTGAAAAAACTTGTTATATAAAAGTGCCGATTTATTTTTCCAAAGAAGGATTTGAAACTTTTACAAATAGATTTGATGCTGAAGTTTTTGAAATAACAACTCGCAGTATTTCAAGTGAAAGCAAAAGAAAAGAAAACGCTCATGCAGAAATTTGGAAAGATTTTTGGAGTAAGGAAAATGAAGAAAAAAATCACATTACTCGTCTAAATCCAGAAGTAAGTGTTTTTTATCGTGATGAAATAGAAAAAAAGAGCAATGCTTTGCGAGGAAATAATAAATCAAATATAAATAACAGGTTTTCTGCTTCTCGTTTTACTCTTGTAACAACAATCACCATTAGAGCAACGCATAAAAAATCAAACCTTGCTTTTAAAACAGAGGAAGATATAAAAAGCCATATTGATAAGTTCAACGAAGCATTTCAAAATTTTTCTGGTGAATGGGTTTATGGAATTGACAGGGGACTCAAAGAACTGGCGACTTTGAATGTTGTAAAATTTTCTGATGAAAAAAATGAATTTGGTGTTATAAAGCCAAAAGAGTTTGCGAAAATTCCTGTTTACAAATTGAAAGACGAGAAAGCAATCCTCAAAGATGAAAATGGAAAAGACTTAAAAAATGCAAAAGGGGAAGCCAGAAAAGTAATTGATAATATTTCAGAAGTTTTGGAAGAGAAAAAAGAGCCTGATTCAAATCTTTTTGAAAAACAGGGAGTTTTATCTCAAGGAATTTCATGTATAGATCTTACACAAGCAAAGCTTATAAAAGGGCATATTATTCTGAATGGTGATCAAAAAACATATCTCAAGCTAAAAGAAATATCAGCTAAACGAAGAATTTTTGAGCTTTTTTCAACTTCTAAAATTGATAAAAATTCTGAGTTAAGGGTTGAGAAAACTACTATCAGTATTAATTCCGAAGATGGAAAGAGAGACTTTTATTGGTTAACAAAAAATCAGATAGTTAATAGTGAGACAAAAAAAGAAATACAAAAAGAGCAACAAGAAAAATTAGATAATTTAAAAGTAATCTTTATAGATTACCTAGAAGGTTTATGTGTAAAAAATAAATTTGAAGACATAGAAACAATAGAAAAAATAAATCATTTGCGAGATGCGATTACTGCAAATATGGTAGGGATTTTGTTTCATTTGCAAAAAGAATTCAAAGGAATTATAGCTTTAGAAAACTTGGATACTGTGCGAGAGCAAAGCAATAAAAAAATGATTGATGAGCATTTTGAACAAAGCAATGAAGATATTTCTCGTCGCTTGGAGTGGGCGTTGTATCGTAAGTTTGCAAATATGGGAGAAGTGCCATCACAAATAAAAGAGTCAATTTTTTTACGAGATGAATTTAAAGTGTATCAAATGGGACTTTTGAAGTTTGTGGAAGTAAGTGGTACAAGTTCAAATTGTCCAAATTGCGATAAAGAAGTAGGAAAAACTAATAGTCATTTTGTGTGCAAAGGAGAAAATAATTGTGGGTTTAGCTCAAAAGAAAATAGAAATTTACTTGAACAAAATCTTAATAATTCTGACGAAGTCGCCGCTTACAACATCGCCAAACGAGGCTTAAAATTAATCAACCAAAAATGGAACAATACATCCAAATCTCAAAACTAAACGACTTCATATTTTGCCCATTATCTCTCTACTTTCATTCACTATACGAAAATTTTAATCCAAAAACTTTTCATAGCAAAGCACAAACAGTTGGAAAAATAAAACATGAAAATATTGAGCAAGGGAGATATTCAAGTGCGAAAAGGTATATTCAAAATCTCGCAGTGTATTCAGAAAAATATAATTTGATGGGGAAAATTGATATTTATGATCAAGAAGAAAAAGCTTTGATTGAGCGAAAGTTTAAAATCAAACAAATTTTTGATGGTCAAAAATATCAGCTTTATGCACAGATGTTTTGTCTGCAAGAATTAGGTTATGAAGTAAAAAAATTGTTTATTCATTCCTTGCAAGACAACAAAAGATATGAGATTGAAATGCCTTGTGAAGAAGAGCTTGAAAAGTTTGAAAAAATTATTGATGAGATAAATAGTTTTGATATTAACAATTTTGACAAAAAAGTAAATTCTAAAAAATGTGAACATTGTATATATAGAGAATTATGCAATGTTGCTAATTAAATTTTTATGTTATCACTACCAGACTTTCGTGAAAAACAAATTTTGTTTATCCAAGCAGAAGAATCAAAAAATAATATTCTTCGTTTTCAAAATGATAATATTTTATACAGACAAGATGAAGAAAATGTGAATATGATTTCTTGTTATAAGATTTTTGCTGTTTTTATTATTGGAGATTTTTCTCTTACCACTAACTTGATTCGCAAATGTCAAGAATACGGAATTTCTTTGTTTTTGTTGAAGAAAAATTTTGAAGTTTATGCAGAGATAAATTCGCAGTTAAATGGTAATTATCTGCTTCGGGAAAAGCAATATGGATTAAAAAATGAATTAGATCTTGCTAAAAAAATAATTGAAAATAAAATTTATAATCAATTGACTTTGTTGAAAGAGCAAAAAATGATTGATGATTTTGATGTGCGTTATGAAAATATTTGTGAAAAGATAAAAAATATTTCTGATTGCAAAGAATTGCTTGGGCTGGAAGGGGGAGTTAGTAAAGATTTTTTCAAATTATATTTTGCTGAAATGAATTGGCTGAGAAGAATGCCAAGGAGTAAATATGATGTAAATAATGTTTTGCTTGATATTGGCTATACTTTTTTGTTCAATTTTATAGATGCTTTGCTTAGTTTGCATGGTTTTGATAATTACAAAGGATTTTATCACAAGTTATTTTTTCAAAGAAAATCATTGTCGTGTGATGTAATGGAGCCATTCCGCTGTTTAATTGATAAACAATTATTAAAATCTTTTCGCTTGAAACAGATTAATGAAAAAGATTTTAAATATATCAACAATATTTATGTTTTGAGTTATGATAAGCAGACAAAATATTTGAAGATTTTTTTTGATAGTATTTTGGAGCATAAAGAGGATATTTTTTTGTATGTTAAAAATTTTTATTATTTTATAATTAAAAACCAAAAGGATGATTTTCCTTTTTTTAAGATTAAATAATATGTTGATAGTTTCTTATGATTTTTGTGATGATAAAAGGAGGTCTTGTTTTGCTAAGTTTTTGAAGAAATATGGGAGAAGATTACAATATTCTGTTTTTGAGATCAAAAATAGTGAACGCATTTTACAAAATATTTTAAATGAGATAGAATATAGTTATAAACCGTTTTTTGGAGCGACTGATAGTATCCTTATTTATAAGCTTTGTAAGTCTTGTAGGGATAAGGTGGTGAGGTATGGTTATCCTGCTCAGGAGGAAAAAGAGTTAGTTATTTTTCAATGAACTTTGAAAATTTAGTTTTAAAAAAGTAGATTTTTAAATGGTAGAAGTTTTTGTGTATGAATTAAAAAAAACCTAAGTCTTTATTTTTATGACTTATCTTATATTAGCCAAAAGTCGTTTATCAAGTTTAAAGATAAATTTGTATCTTTTGGCTAATATATAAAAAACATAGAGTTTAATTCGTATATTTAATTTCTACTTTTGTAGATTAGCTTGACTGTCAAGAGTTCTATCATAGTTTAATTCGTATATTTAATTTCTACTTTTGTAGATTCTTTAGCTTTATCAGCAACTACCACTGTGTTTAATTCGTATATTTAATTTCTACTTTTGTAGATTTAATGTTTTTCTTATTACACGCCTTGTTTAATTCGTATATTTAATTTCTACTTTTGTAGATTATTCGGATTCAATAAAACATTCAGGAACTGGTTTAATTCGTATATTTAATTTCTACTTTTGTAGATTCCAGCGGTTGCTCTTATATCAGATACAGTTTAATTCGTATATTTAATTTCTACTTTTGTAGATTAATTCTTCAGGAGAATCAAATTTTAGGTTTAATTCGTATATTTAATTTCTACTTTTGTAGATATAAAGCAGATTGACACTTTATAATACAGTTTAATTCGTATATTTAATTTCTACTTTTGTAGATTCTATGTATACCAATAAATTATTATCTGTTTAATTCGTATATTTAATTTCTACTTTTGTAGATCAGATAAAGGTTTAAATAAACTTTTAGTAGTTTAATTCGTATATTTAATTTCTACTTTTGTAGATTTTCCAGTGAGATTTTTGTGCTAATAATGTTTAATTCGTATATTTAATTTCTACTTTTGTAGATTATAAAGTATTCTCTTCCATTATTATCGTTTAATTCGTATATTTAATTTCTACTTTTGTAGATTGCTGCCGTCATAAACAATTACATCATCGTTTAATTCGTATATTTAATTTCTACTTTTGTAGATTGAGAGCTAAGATTGACAGTATTGCAAAGTTTAATTCGTATATTTAATTTCTACTTTTGTAGATTGATGTTCGGTTGATTCATTAAAAAAAGTTTAATTCGTATATTTAATTTCTACTTTTGTAGATTTGATTTTTGTTAAATCAATAATTTCAGTTTAATTCGTATATTTAATTTCTACTTTTGTAGATATATTATTTTTCTTCTTTATTATTTTTGTTTAATTCGTATATTTAATTTCTACTTTTGTAGATATAGTCAGGCAACTTTTAATGGTTCTACTGTTTAATTCGTATATTTAATTTCTACTTTTGTAGATTAACTTCCTGTAGCCTCATCTAAATCTGTTTAATTCGTATATTTAATTTCTACTTTTGTAGATGGTGTAATTCATAATATTCAAGAAATGTTTAATTCGTATATTTAATTTCTACTTTTGTAGATAAAGCTAATGCTATTACAGCTAGCCAAGTTTAATTCGTATATTTAATTTCTACTTTTGTAGATATATATATCAACAAGTACAATCAACATTGTTTAATTCGTATATTTAATTTCTACTTTTGTAGATATGTAGCAGTTTTGTATTCTTGTTCAGTTTAATTCGTATATTTAATTTCTACTTTTGTAGATATATAAGGGTGAATTTTTAGTTATTCTTGTTTAATTCGTATATTTAATTTCTACTTTTGTAGATTAAAAAACGGCCTAGAATGTGGTTAATAAGTTTAATTCGTATATTTAATTTCTACTTTTGTAGATACTGTAATTACTGGTGTGTCATATAAGTTTAATTCGTATATTTAATTTCTACTTTTGTAGATAATTCATTATTTGCGAAGTTGAAGTTAGTTTAATTCGTATATTTAATTTCTACTTTTGTAGATCCGTCAAATACACAATAGCAAAACATAGTTTAATTCGTATATTTAATTTCTACTTTTGTAGATTTGTATCATATATCTCATTCAATTTTTTTGTTTAATTCGTATATTTAATTTCTACTTTTGTAGATTATCAATATAACCTGTTAATTCTTCAGTTTAATTCGTATATTTAATTTCTACTTTTGTAGATTCTTTAACTTTTACAACTTCATCAACAAAGTTTAATTCGTATATTTAATTTCTACTTTTGTAGAGACGTAGCAGTGCTACGTCTCTACGGTTCTTTTTGTAAAATTAAATTTTTTTAAAAAAAATAAAAAGCCGAACATTTTGTTCGGCGATTTTTGGTTTTTTGTATTGGTTTTTAAGATTTAATATTTTCTTTAAAAAGATCTATTAAAGTATCCATTTTATTTTCTAGACTATTCATTCTATCGCCTAGATTATCCATTTTGTTTTCCAGACTATCCATTCTTCCATCTAGATTATTCATTTTTTTTTCTAACTTTTGCTCTGTTGCCTTAAGATCTCTCTTAAATTCTCTTCTTAAATTTTCTTCTGATTGTTTAACAGAAAATCTAATTTCTTCTTTCAAAGATTCTGCTGATTCGGAAACTATGTTTTCTATTGAATATTGCATATCAATAATTTTTTTACCGATAGCAAATCTTCTTTCCTCACACTTTTCTTCTGTGACGCAAATAGTAGTCATAAGACACCTCCTTTTTTATTTTTAAAATAGCATACTTATTTTAAATCTAGGTTAAAAATTAGCTGTTGTCAATTAAAAAAAACAAATTATTTTATTTTTAAAGTAATTTTTATTTTTTTAACAAAAAAAATTTATAAAAAATTTATTAAAATTTTATCAGCAAAATGTTATACTGAAATTATGATTTACCGCAAAGGAATTTCAATATTGTTCAATTCCTTTTCCTCCCTGCTTTTCGCGAAAGGCGGGGAGGGGTAAATTAAGTGCCGAAGGCTTAATTTATAATTTTAGAAAATAAATGAGTTTGGATGCAAAAAAAATAAAAAGATTTTCTTTGTTTATTGTTTTTTTATTAGTTGTTTCTTTGGTTTTATTTATTTTGATTATTAATAAATTACCTCAGAAAGAAAATTTTTTAGAAGTTGTTTTTCTTGATGTTGGACAAGGGGATTCGGTTTTGATTAAGCTACCAAACAAACAGAAAATATTGATTGATGCTGGTCCTGATAAACGGGTTATTTATTCGCTGGGGCGAGAATTATCTTTTTTTGATAGAGATATAGATTTACTTATTTTAACCCATTCACATGATGATCATTTGGCTGGATTTTTAAATGTTTTGAATAAGTTTAAGGTTGATTTAATTTTTGAGACAGGAGCGCTTGATCAAACTTCTTTGTATGAGCATTGGCAGGAAAAAATCAAAGAATTAGCTATAAAAGAAAAAATAATAGAAAAGCAAGAAAGAATTATGCTTAGTGAAGATGTTTATTTGGAAATTATTTATCCAATAGAAAGCATAGCTTCAAAAGAAATAAAAAATCTTAATAATGCTTCAATAGTTATGAGGCTTGTTTATGGAGAGAATAGTTTTTTGTTTACAGGGGATATGGAAGGGCCTATTGAAAAAAAATTGCTTGATGAAAAAATTGATGTTGAGGCTGATATCTTAAAAGTAGCTCATCATGGCTCTGATACTTCTAGTGGTGAGGATTTTTTAAAAGCAGTTGATCCAATGTATGCAGTGATTCAATTAGGTAAAGATAACAAATATGGATTTCCTAATAAAAGAGTTTTAAATAGACTCTATCGGCAGAATGTTTTTGTGTATAGAAATGATTTGGAGGGAAATATTGCTTTTGTTTGTGATTTAGAGTATTGTCGTTTGAAAAAATAATTAAATATTTGAAATTAAAATAGCTAACTTTATACGTAACTGGTCACTGAGTACTGTCATCCTGAAAAATTTTTTGTAGTGAAACGGAAAAAAATTTATTCAGGATCCCATTGCTATTGAATCAAGTTTTTCAGTAAAATCTAAATTAGTACTATATTTTGTGGGATTCTGAATCTCCGCTATTGCTACGTTCAGAATGACAGTGACCAGTTACCTTTATACTATTTGACAAAAAATTTAAGTGTGCTATTATTTAGATAGTCATCTAAATATCTAAATATATGATTTTAAGTAAAACAATGGAAGCTTTGTCTTCAAAAAATAGAAGAGATATCTTGAGCTTATTAAAAGATCAAGATATGAGTGTGACAGAAATTGCTGAACATTTTTCAATAACTATGCCTTCTCTTTCGCATCACTTAAAAATATTAAAAAGTGCTGATTTGGTGAGTAGTGAAAGGCAAGGACAAAATATTATTTATTCATTAAATCTTAGTGTTTTTGAAGAAGTATCAAAAGCACTATATGATTTTTTTAGGGTTTGTGACTAAATATCATTTTGAGTAAAATTTTTCAGATTTTGAGGCAAATTTAATTTTAAAAAATTTTGCTTATGTGGTATATAGGCTATATTTTTTAAAATTAAATTTGTCCAAAATATGAAAATTTTAGCCGAGATGGTATTTAGTTACAGACCCATTTAACAAAATATGAAACCAAATTTAAAACATGAGATTTTTTCAATTACTATAATTGTAATCTCAATCTTATCTTCTATTTATTTTTACAGTCATTTTCCAGAAAGAGTTCCTAGTCATTGGAATTTTAGAGGAGAAGTTGATGCTTGGTCAGGTAAAACAATGGGTGCATTTATGTTACCGATTATTTTAATTGTTATGTATGGAATGTTTTTGGCTTTACCTAAACTTGATCCAAAAAAAGAAAAATATCAGCAATTTATGAAGCCTTATAAGATTTTTCAAAGTATAATTATTTTTATTATGTTTGCGATTTATTTAACAGCAAGTTTTAATGCATTGGGCTATCCTGTAAATATTTCAATAATCGTTCCTGCTTTAATTGCTTTACTTTTTATTATTTTAGGAAATTATATGGGGAAGTTGAAACAAAATTATTTTGTTGGGATTAAGACACCATGGACATTATCTTCTGAAGATGTTTGGAATAAAACGCATAGGTTTGGTGGAAAAGTTTTTGTGATTGGAGGTTTAGTTCTTATGATTGTTCCTTTTGTGCCAGAAAACTTAAGCTTCGCTGTTTTTTTAATTGATATAATCTTTATTATTTTTACCCCTATTATTTATTCTTTTTTAATTCATAAGAAATAAAATTATATATTTAAAAGAATTAGCAAAATCGCCAAAAACAGGATATTTCTACTTTGCTCAAAGGTATGACATTTTAACTTGGCCTTGACACATTTCTAAATAGCCTTGACAATCAGTAAATTTTACTATAATATTAAACATTAAACAAAAAGAACATTGACAATTTAGTTTACACTGATTAAATAAATAGAAGGTAGGAGGAGCTTGAAATGAGTAAAATTATTCAGTTAAATAGTAGTAATCTTCAGTTGTTTAAAGAAATTGAAAAATCTTTGTGGAGATTCTTTCGGGTTTTTGATGATTTGTGTTTACTTTGTTTTCAAAAAACTATTAAGCAGATTAATAAAGGTGGCGAACGGAATAATCGAAAATATTGGTGTTGCTGTATGATCGATAATCAGGTTCATGATAATTGGGAGTCTTTAAATGTTATTCAGCAAAGGACTTGTGGAAAAAATTGGTATGAGGAAGTAAAAAAGGATACTGATTTTTTTAGAAGTGAAATTATTAAAAAAAGAGTACCTGGTAATGGACCATGTCCATCTCTTGGAGAGATGGGGTGTAGTATAAAAAGATTTAGACCAATAACGTGTACAACTCAGTTATGTGAAAAAATGTTGTATATTTTGGCTAAATCTTTGGTAGTTGATACTAAATGGGATAATCCTTTACAAATCGAAGATATTATTGAACTTCCTGATATATTAAAAACGCTGTATGGTCTTGATAGCAAGCAAAAATTTTATCGTCAGCATTCTAAAGAGTATATCAAATTGGTAAATAAAATAAGAACAAAGTTTGCTAAGGTTGATGCAATAAAAAAAAAGAAGTTAATTGAAGAAGCAATTCATCATTTTATGATTAATGGAGGTGAATAAAATGAAATGTTCAATCTTTAATATAACATCAAAAGACAAAGACGAGTTGCTTGTTTATAATTCAATGACAGGTGCTCTTGTCTCTTTCGAATCAAAATATGTCGAAAGAATGTCGTATGTTTTTAATGATGGTTTAATAAACATGACACCTACAGATTTTGTAGATCCGTTGAAAGAAGATGGATTTTTAGTTGATATAGACTTTGATGAGTATGAAAAGATAAACATGCTTACTCAAAAACGCATTAACTGGAAAGATTCATGGCATTTTTCAATAATGCTTAACCAATCATGCAATTTTAAATGTTTTTATTGTTTTCAGCCTAGAAAAAATCTTTTTCTATCTTCAAATGTTGAAGATAGAATAATTAAGAATGATAAGTTACGTTGTCGGGATACCAGTAAAATAACCATTGATTGGTATGGAGGTGAACCTCTTCTTTCTTTTGATTTATTGAAACGGCTTAATACAAAAATTGGTAAAATTTGTTCAGCTAACGATGTTGAATACGAGATTTGTTTTACATCTAACGGCTATTTGATGAATAGCGAGGTTCTAGAGTATTTAAATGCTTATAAAATTTCTCATTTACAAATAACATTAGATGCTCCAATTGCCCATCATGATAAAAGTAGAATTCTTAACAACGGTGAGCCTACATTTAAAAAAATATTAGCAAACATTCAAATAGCAGTTAAACAAGGAATTCATGTTCTTGTTAGGGTAAATGCAATAAAGGAAAATAAAGATAGCTCTTTTGAAATATATGAAATACTTGAAAATGCTGGTTTAAAGAATAAGGTTGAAGTATCAATTAGACCAGTTGTTTCTTCTAGCGCCAATCCTTGTAGTGACAATTGTTTAACTAATATCGATTTTGGAAAGAAAATGATGTCTCATTATTATGAAGCCGCGAAAAAGGGATGGATAATTTTACCTTTCGTTGATAATTTGCAATCAATGGGATATTGCGTTGCCGATTATCCAACACATGCAATTATCGATCCGATGGCTAATGTTTATAAGTGTGGTGAGGCATTCTCTGATACAGAGAATACTGGAAAAATCAATGATAAAGGAGAAATTATTTGGGATAAAAAAAGATTCGAAGCATTTGTAAACAGAGATCCTCTTAATCAAAAAGAATGTGTTTCTTGTGAGATTCTGCCAATTTGTATGGGTGGATGTCACATGCTTCGCTTTTGGAAACAAAAAAAATCATGCAATGAATTTAAGCATGATTTGGAGTTGTTTGTTAAAATATTGCGCTTAAATCAAGAGAATCTTGATAGCAGTGTCTCTGCGTAATATTTATTTTTTAATGGAAGGAGGTGATATTCAATGAAGCGTATTCGAAAATCTAGCAAGAAAGAAGTTGTTGCTCCAGTCAGTAGTGCTGCATGTTGTCGATGTCAATAAAAAATAGTGTATTAAAAAATACACATTAACCATTAACAAGAACGGGTGAGCGTAAAGTTTACCCGTTTTATATTTTTAATGTTAAAAAGATATCTGTCAATTTTGCTACAGTATCTTCTAGTTTATTCATATATTCCATATGATCATCTTTAAATTCTTCACAATTTTTTAAAATTACTTTTTCTGAAAAAGTATCATATTCCCAAAGTAATAAATGTGTTAATTCATGTATAATTGTACTTTCTTCGTTTCTAAAAGGTTTATTAGTCATTAATAATGTTGCTTTTTTATTTTTTAAATCTATTTTTATGTCTCCGCTCTGTCTAAAATCTTTTCTTTTAAAATCAGTTATTTCTAACTTGATTTCCCAGTTTTTTAATTGAAAATTTTTTTTCCATTTTTCTAATATTTTATTTAATTCATCTATTTGTAGACCTTCTTTTTTCATAATTTTATTTAGTTAATTATTATACTAATAATAATATCCAGTTTCTTATTAAAAATCAACAAAAAAATCAAATTATATTTTTATATCCCTGCATAAACTCTTTAGCTGAAATAATATTTTTTCCTTCTATCTGCAATTCATCAATAATTACAGCATCTTTTTTACATTGAATAGCTAGTTTATTATCTTCAATAAAAAAATTTCCGATTTTGTTTTTGTTTGATTGTAAAATTTTATTATTGATTTTAATGAGTTTAATATTTTTTGAAAAATTATCTTTTTCATATTTAAAAAACGCTCCAGGCCAAGGATACATAGCTCTTATGTGTTGTTTTATTTGCTCAGCATTGTTATGCCAATTAATCAAGCCATCTTGTTTTTTTAATAATCCTACAATACTTGCTAGATTTTTATCTTGAATTTTTTCTTGAAGTTCTTGATTGATATATTTTTTAACAACAGAACTTATGATTTGTCCGCTTATGCTTGATAATTTATCAAACAAATCATCAGCTGTGTCATCAGCTTCTATTTTTATTTTTTCTTGATGAATAATTGGCCCAGTATCAAGTCCTTTATCCATTCTCATAATAGTTACACCAGTTTCAGAATCATTATTTAGAAGAGATGCTTGAATGCAAGAAGCTCCTCTATAGCGAGGTAGAAGTGAGCTATGAACATTAAGGCAATGATATCTTGGGATTTCCAAAATTATTTCTGGAATTATTTGCGCATAAGCAATTACAATAATTAAGTCAGGTGATAAATCCTTTATTTCTTTACTAATCTCTTTTATTTTTGTAGGTTGAAAAACTTTGATTTTGTTTTCTTGCGCTATTTTTTTAATAGGAGTTTCTGTCAAAATTTGTTTTCTCCCTATTTTTTTATCAGCTTGACTAATCACTGCTTGTATTTCAAAATTATCATCTTTAATCAAAGAAAGAAGACTCGGAACGCCAAAGCTAGAAGTGCCGATAAAAATAGTTTTTATTTTGTTCATAAATTATTTATTTATTTCAATATTCTTTGCAAAGTCAGTAAAAAGAATTCCATTAAGGTGATCTATCTCGTGTTGAATTACCCGAGCTAGCATACCTTGGGCTTGAATTTTTTTCTTAGAAGCAAATTCATCAAAAAAAATACAATTAATTTTTTTGTGTCTTTTGACCTTGCCAAATGTTTTTGGCACAGAAAGACAGCCTTCTTCTTCGTTAGCACAAGCCCAAGATTTTTTTGTAATTACAGGATTAATCATAATAAATTTTTCATTTTCTACCCTAACAACAATTACTCTAATATTCAATCCTATTTGTGGAGCTGCTAAACCAACCCCATCACTTTTTTTCATTGTAAAAAACATATCATTAAATAATTCTTTTAAATTAATTATTTCAGTGATATTTACTTCTTCTGATTTATTTCGCAAAATAGGATTTGGTTCTGTGATAATTTTTAATAATTTTGGCATTTGTTTAATTTATAATTTAAATTAATAATTCATAATTGTATGGTGGTAATATTTATAAATTCAGCTTTTTTGTCATTCCCGGCGAACGAAGTTTTATCTTTTGCCATTCCCGGCGAACGAAGTTTTATCTTTTGTCATTCCCGGCGAACGAAGTTTTATCTTTTGTCATTCCCGGCGAACGAAGTTTTATCTTTTGTCATTCCCGGCGAACGAAGTGAGGGAAGGGAATCCAGAAAGGCGTAGTAAAAATATTGTTTTAAAAAATAATATTAAAGCGTAGTATTAAGTGTTGAAGTAGTTTAGTTTTAATTAAAAAAATTATTACTTTATACACCTAGATTCCCGCCTTCGCGGGAATGACAGACAAAAAAGCGGGAATGACAGACAAAAATAATATTAAATTTAAAATAATACCACTATATTTATGTGTTTTTTGTATATAGTTAATAATTAAAATTAATAGATTGTAAAATGTTAACAGATTTTGTGTTTTTTTTCAAATTTTGATACTATAATATAGTGGTATTATTTAAAATTTTTTTATGATAAATGAAGACAAAAAAAATGAATTTTCTAGTATAGCTTCTTTGTTTGTTAATATGCAAACAAAAACAAAGAAAAAAGCTCCAACATATCAGTGGCAAGAACTAGCTTTGCAAATAATTAATGATTTAAATATTCCAGCTAACAAAAGAAGTTCTGTTTTTAAAGCCTGTAAAGAAAAATCACCAGAATTTATCAAAAGATGTTTAACTGACACAAAAGAGCTTTGCAACAAAGGTGAGGATTGGCGTTATTTTTTTAAATTAATTAATCTTAAATAATAAAATCCATTACCAGGTGACCAACTCCAAAAGGATGCTCATAAGACAACATTTTTGGTTCATGCTTTATTTCATTAAGAATTCCTAAAAAAACTGCCATAGATTTAATAGCACTTTCTTTAACTTCTTTAATAATTTCATCTTTTATATCTAAAATCTCTTGAGCATTATTTTCTTTTAAATAATTAATTATTCGTTGATCAAATTTTTTTCCTTTTGGAGTATATCCAGCAGGTGAGTCTTTGTTTATTTTGTGAGACAAATCTCCAGAGCAAATAATAGCAATTCTTTCTTCTCTTTTAAGTAATTCTTTTTTTAAAATTTTTCCAAACTCAAAATGTTCTTGATTGGTTTTATTATGACAAGTAAATAAAGGAATTACTTTTATATTTTTTAAGTTTTCAGTTAATAAAAATAATGGAACAGATGTTTCGTAAGTTAAATCATTAGAACTTGTCATTTGTAAATTTGTTTTTGTTTCTAGTGCTTCTCTGATTTTGTGAGATAGACCAATATTTCCTAGCCATATTTTTTTTGTTTCAATATCTCCAAACTCTTCAAAATTACATTGATATTCAGGAGAAAGGTTAAGAGTAAATGCGTTTGGGTTAAGATGATTGTTGTCTGAAATTATAAAAATAGTGTCAATGTTATTATTTTTTAATTTTTCAGAAATAATTTTAATAGAATCTATTGTTTTTTTTAGTAAATAAAAATTACTTTTACTAATACTAGACACAAGTAAAGGGTTATGAGGAATAATTGAGGCGGAAATTATTGACATATTTTTATAATGAAATTACTTCGCCTATTGGAAATAAGTTGAGTATTTTTGTAGGGACTTTGATAATATTTTTCCATTTATAACCTAAGCTTTCAAAAATTTCCGCAGAAGGAATAGCTCTTTTCTTGCCATTTTCAATTACATAAACAGCTTTGTCTGTATCTGAAGTTAATAATTCACCATCAGAAAAATTAACAGGATCAACTTTTTTGTAACTATCTAATTTTTTTGAATCAACTTGAGTAATAGACATATTTTTGTATTTTGTTTTTAAGAAAATAGCATCAAGTAAAGGAGCTTTTGTCCCGTCACTTACATAATAGACACCACCACTTGATTTGTCTTGTAATAATGCTCCTGTTAGATAAGATGATGATGCTGTAATAGGAGTTCCTTCTTTGTATGGAGTAAGATCAGGCCAAGTAGCATTAACCACTTCTTCAGGATTAAATCCTATTTTTCTAAATGTTTCAGCACTGTCAAAGCCTCTTCGTGTATCATCAACGATTAGAAATATTGTTCCGCGAGGTGATCTAACCAAAGAATATTGAGCAAGATTAATTGGTGTTCCTTTTGGATAAGAATCTAGGTCTGATTTGTTGACTTCTATTACTTTATTAATATCAAATCTTGAAGTTAAGGCTACTTTTGTAGTAAATGGTCTTTTCTTTCCATCTTGAATCAACCAAATCCCAGCTTCTCCTTTTACTTGGACTAATGATCCATTAGGATAAGAACGAGTAAAATATTTCATCCAAAGATTAAAAAAATTATAATTTCCATTATAAACATGAGGAGTATAATTATATAAAGACGCTGTTGCTTGGTTTTGTGGTCTAATAATTGAATCAGGTTTTCCTGTGTTAGAAACAGTATATTCACGATTAGCAAGATAAGGATAATGATGAGGATTTCTCATATAATCATAAAATTGCAAAGCAGCAGAGTTAACTTGTTTGCCAAATCCTCGCCATTTTTCATTACAAGCTTGACCATCAAAACAACCATAGCCCATAGCCCAATCTAGTTGAGATTGACTTGGATTTTGAGCTGTTAAGAGACTTTGTTCTTTTTGTAATAAAACTAATAAAAATTTAGGATTGATTGTAATCGGTTCACATTTATTTTTTCTTTCTTCTTCAGTAGGATTTTCACTTAGCGTAATTCCATCACAATCATAATTACGAGCAGATGCCTCATAAATAATTTGAGCAGATGATTTGGTTTTGCCTTCAAAATTAGGAAAAGAATTTTTAGAAATATAGCCTCCTTGATTATTTAAAAATTGTTCTATTTCGGCTAGTGTCATTGCTTGAGAATCAAGTATTTCTTGATCATTAATAATATAATTAGGATCAAAAACGGACGCATTAACTGTAATAGCTAGACTAAACAGCAAAAAAGAGGAAGTTAGTTGAATTATTTTTTTTCTTATCATAATTTTGTGGTTTATGTTTTTTTAGTATTAATGTATTTCTAAAAAAATTATAATATAAAATGAATATTATGTAAATAAAGATTTTTTAATAATTTTTAATATATTGCTTAGCTCCAATGTTTTTTATTAAGCCTTCTAGTTCTAAATTAGTTAAAATGCAATTTATTTCATTAGTTTCTAGCTTTGTTTTCCTAATTAAATCATCAATTTGTATTGCTTGATCATTTAATAAATCATAAACAAGTCGTTCTTGATTAGTAAGACTTTCTAAAATTTTTTCATCAATTTTATTTTCTAAAATATTTTTAGTTTTATTTGATTTTTGATTAAGATCAAAATGATTTAAAATATCTTGACACTCAGTGACTGGTATAGCTCCTTGTTTTATTAGATTATTAGTTCCTTGTGAGGATTGATTATAAATATTTCCAGGAACAGCAAAGACTTCTCTATTTTGTTCTAATGCTAGGCGAGCAGTAATTAATGTTCCTGATTTTTGGCTAGCTTCAATCACTAAAATTCCTTGTGAAATTCCTGAAATAATTCTGTTTCTTTGAGGAAAATTAAAAGGCAATGGTTTTGTCCCTAGGGGAAACTCAGAAATTAAACAGCCATTATTATTTAAAATAGCTTGTGCTAAATCTTTATTTTCTTTAGGATAAATTTCGTTTTGTTTTAAACTTGTTCCTAGCACAGCCACAGTATAGCCTTTGATTTTTAAAGCGCTTGAATGAGCAATAGCATCAATACCAAGTGCTAATCCGCTAATAATATTTATTTTGTTACTTGCTAATTCTTGACCAAGTCTTTTGCTTACTAGTTCTCCATACATTGTATATTTGCGAGATCCAACAATAGCAATATTTAAGTGTTCATTGATTTTAGAAATATTTCCTTGATAATAAATAATTTGGGGAGGATTGTGAATTTCTTTTAATAGTTTTGGATAATTTTCAGATTCTATTGTGATAATTGAAATGTTTTCTTTTGTTAATTTTTCTAATTCTTCATCTGGATTTATTTTTTTTATCCAAATTAAAAATTCTTGAGCAATTGGTTCATTAATTTTTGCTTTTTTTAGTTCTTCTAAGCTAGTGTTAAAAAAACAATTTTCCCAAGTCAAAAAATGATTTTTTAATCTTGCTAAGTTACTTGCTCCAAATTTTTCAAAAGTATTAAGAGCAATTAAATATTTTAAGTCATTCATATTTTTTAATATTTTATATTTTTTCCACTATGAAATTTCTCATGCACATCGCGTAATTGTTTATTTGTTACATGGGTATATATTTGAGTAGTGGCAATATTGCTGTGGCCTAGAAATTCTTGAACCAAACGAAGATCAGCTCCTTGCGACAAAAGATCAGTTGCAAAAGAATGGCGAAGAGTGTGCGGAGTGTACATAATAGGAAGGCCAGCGATTTTTATATATTTTTTAACAATGTTTTCAATACTTCTAGTGGTTAATCTTCTTGTTTGGTTTGACTTATGAATATCTTTGCGATAATTAATAAATAAAGCAGGATCAAAATCATTTCTCTGGGCTAAATATTTTTTTATAGCAGTAGTTGCTCTAGTAGAAAAATAAACAGCCCGAATTTTTGAACCTTTTCCAATAATGCTTATTTCTAGCGAATTTGAGTTTTTTGATAATTTAAGTTGTTCTTTGTTTAAGGAAGTAAGCTCAGCTACACGAAGGCCTGTAGAAAATAAGGTTTCAAGAATTGCTTTATCACGTAGGCCAATAATGTCTTTTGTGTCTGGTGCTAATAATAATTTTTCTAATTCATTTAATCTTAAAAATTTTATATCTTTATCTTTTTTATCTTTTGCTAGTTTGATTTGTGAAGGGGAGAGAGAAGCGATTTTTCGTTCAACAAAAAATTCTAATAAACTCCGGAGCGCGATTAGATAATAGTTTTGAGTTGTTTTTTTGAGAATTTTTTTATTAATAGGATCAATATGACGAGAAAGAAAAATGCGATAGTCCCAAATATGCTTTTCAGTTAATTGTTTAGGTGTTATTTTATCAAAATTATTATTGTCTAACCAATTAAAAAATTTGTTTAAAAATCTAGCATAATTTTCTTGAGTTTTACTAGCTAGACCTTTTTCAATCTCAATATAATCCAAATAATCTTTTAAATAATTCTTAATACTTTTTTCTTGCATAAATTAAGTTTAGCAGAAAAAAGGAAAATATAAAAATTTGAATTAATCTGTGAAAAATGTTATATTGTTATTAACAGTTAAAAATAATTTACCGTAAAAGAATTTCAATATTATTCAATTCCTTTTCCTCCCCGCTTTTCGCGAAAGGCGGGGAGGGGTAAATTAAGTACCGAAGGCTTAATTTATTAGCTGATTATAAATAAGTAAATGTTAAAAGATTTTCTTTATTTTGTAAAATATAATAATTTTGCTGTATATATTGTTTTGTTTATTTTTGTTTTAAGTACTGGAGTTTTTGCACAATCTGATGTTGGACAAGAATTTATTGGCAAAAAAAATATTAGTCAACAAGGAGTTGATAATACTTTGCTTTTGGATTTTCAAGCTGAGAGTTTTGATATGAATTTTAAGATTGAAAAAATTGAAGAGGATGAAAAATATTATTATGTGACTTATACTTTTCTTGATTTGATATTGGTTGATAATGTTTGGCAATATGAAATTCAAGAGAAGATTAGAAAGGTTTCAAAAAAAGCAAAAGTTGATTTGGGAAAATATTTAGAAGAGGAGTTAGCTGAAGAATATGAGGCAAGGCTTGTTTATCTTCAAGAAGAAAAAGCTAAGGCAGAGTTAGCTGGAGAGACAAAAAGAGAAGAAGTGATTGCTTATGATGGATTGATTGGTAAGACTTTATTAGCAGTTGATAATATTTTTCCTGATTATGAAGCTGTTGTAAAAAAAGAATTGCCAAGTCCTAGTGTGCCAGCTACTATTTTGCCTTATGTGGAAAAAAATGATTTAAGTACTTCTACTATTGTTAAATCAGATAACATTACAGAAATTTATAATAATTTTATAGCCGAAAATGATCCTGATGGAGATGATGTTTTTGGTAGTTTTGATAATTGTCCTATAAACTATAATCCAGAACAAATTGATAAAAATCAAAACGAAATTGGGGATGTCTGTGATGAGCAAAAAGAAATTAGTGAAATTATTCAAGAAGAAGTTAATCTAGTTGGAAGTTCTACAGATGAAATTATTAATGAAAAAGAAAATTTGGAAATAGAAACAGAAGAGAGTGAGGATGTTGCAGAGTTACAAAATGAGGATGAAGAGCCTTCTGTTGAAATAATTGATTTAAATGAATTATAAAAATATGGAAAAGAAAAATTCTAAAGAATTAGTTGATTTGAAAACAAGATTTTTACAAAAAAGAGAAAAAAGTGATCTTTTGGTTTTGAAAAATAATGTAAATAAAATTAATCAAAATAAAAGCGATTTTAAAAAGAAAAAAGAAGATGAAATTGATAAATTATTTACAGATAATCCAAATGAAATTAGTAAAAATATAAATAATAATTTAAGAATAGATCAACCCTCAACTAATTATAATTTTTTTAAAACAAATTTATTTTTTTTATTTTTTTTAATTATTGTGATTAGTTTTATTTATTTTTTTTGGTGGAAAAATAATAATGAAAATCTAAATAAACAAGAAATCAAAAAAGAAGTTTGGTATTCTTTGAAATTAGTTGATGGCAGTAATTATTATGGACAAGTGGAAAAAATTGAAACTGATCCGCTTATTCTTAAAAATGTTTATTATGATTATGATCAATTAAAAGAAAACTCAGCATCTAGCACACAAGTAAAAGTAGAAGAAAAAAAAGCCAATAATATTCGTTTAGTAAAAAGAGGCAAAGAAACACATGGTCCTGCTGGTGAGATGAATATAATTCGTTCACAAATTTTGTTTTTTGAGCCATTAAAAGAAGATTCTCTTGTTTTAAAAGCTATTTTAGAGAATGAAAGAAAATAATTTTTATTAAAATAACATAAATTTATATGAAAAATCAAAATAAGAATATTTTTTTTGTGGATTATGGCGAAAAAATAATTTTTTTATTTAGTCAAAAAAAAGGCAATAAGGCTGATTTAAAAATCTCAGAAAGTGAAAATGGTTTTAATTTTTCTTTACTTAAACAAGAAATAATTTTTAAAAAAACAGAAAAAACTAGTGAAAATTTAGATAAGTCAGAAAATTTTAATATAGCCAAGACAAAAAATCATTATTTTTTGCATTATGAAAAAATTGTTGGCAAATTAAAAAACAAAAAAATTTATGGAGCAGTTTCTCCTGATTTAGTTAATTGGAAAGTTTTAGGGGTTTTAAAAGGGCTTGATAATGCTGGTTCTATAGTGCCAGATTTTTTTTATGACAATGATCAAGTGATGTATTTGGTGCATGATAACAAAATAAAAATTGCTTATTCTCAAGATTTGCTTAAATGGACAATGCTTTCAAAAAATATTTTAGAGCCAAGAAGTGATAAGTTTGATAATAATATTATAAATCCAGCTAATGTTTTTGTGAGAAATAGAGAAATTATTCTTTTTTATTATCACAAAGACAAAAACAATCAATACAGTATTGGTTTTGCTGTGATAAATTATGACAATCCTGAAAAAGTGATTTATAGATGCGATGAAGCTGTTTGGACGCAAAACAAAGACTACAAACTAAAACCTATTGGAATTACTGAAATAAATGGGCGATTAGCATCTTATTGGGAAAAAGAAAATGGAGATATTTTTTTGGTTTTTTTGCCTTCAATAATTTACTATAATCAACAAGAAATATCTTTTTTCAAAAATAATAATTGGCAAAAATTAATTATAAGATTAGAAAAGCAAGATAAAAATCCGATTATTTCTCCAATTCGTTGTAATCATTGGGAGTCTTTGGCTGCTTTTAATCCAACAGCTTTTGAATATGAAGACAAGGTTCATATTCTTTATAGAGCTATGAGCCATGATGCTATTTCTAGTGTGGGCTATGCAGTTTCGCTTGATGGTATTCATATTAACAAAAGATATAACAGGCCAATTTATGTACCAAGAGAATCTTTTGAAGGAGTAAACGGAGTTGTTTTTGATTATAATAAAACTCCAAGATATATGTCTGGTGGAGGTTGGGGTGGATGTGAAGACGCTAGAGCGACAGTTATTAACGATCGTTTATATATTCTTTATGCGGCCTTTGATGGTTATTCTGAACCTAATGTAGCGATTAGCTCAATCTCTTTAGAAGATTTTAAAAAAGAAAAATGGGAAAAATGGACAAAGCCAGTTTTGATTACTAATTCTTTACTAAGCACAAAAAATCCGCAAGCAACTGAATGGACTAGACTAGACAGACCAAAAGCCAAACATACAGGAGAAAAAGATGCCTCTGTTTTGCCTGAAAAAATTAATGGTAAATATGTTATTTTTCATAGGATTTGGCCGAATATTGTTCTTGATTTTGTTGATGATTTAGAGTTTGATGGCAAGACTTTTTTACGAGGAGATTATTTGATAAAGATTAGACCACAGATGTGGGATAGTGCTAAGATTTGCTTGGCCGCAACTCCAGTTAAGACAAAAGACGGTTGGTTGCTTATCTATAATGCAGTTGACAAAAAAGATCCTTCAAAATATAAGATTGGTGCGATGTTATTGGATTTAGCTGATCCTAGAAAAGTGTTATACAGATGCAGTCATCCAATTCTTGAGCCTGAAAAATGTTATGAAAATAATGGACTTAAGCATGGCATTGTTTTTGCTTGTGGAGCTATTATCCGAAATGGTGTTTTGTTTGTTTATTATGGAGGATCAGATGAGCATTCTTGTGTGGCAACTTATGATTTGGAAGATTTTTTGTTTAAATTAAAAATTGATTCTACTTGCGAAGAGAGAGATTTAAATATATTCTAAAATATAAATTTTGGCATTTATTTTTTTAAAAAAATTAAGCCATTAAACTCTAAAACACGGCATAATATAATTGGATAAATTAAACTTAATTTTTATTAATAAAATATTAACAGTTTAATTAAGAGCGTAATGGCAAGTAATTTTTTTAAAAAAATAAATGCCAAAATTTATAAATATAGTGGTATTTTTTAAATTAATTTTTTCTGTCATTCCCGGCGAACGAAGTCAACTTTTTGTCATTCCCGGCGAACGAAGTGAGGGAAGGGAATCCAGAAGTGCGTAGTAAAAATATTGTTTTAAAAAATAATCTTAAAGCGTAATATTAAGTGTTTAAATAGTTTATTTTAATTAAAAAAATTATTACTTTATACACCTAGATTCCCGTTTTCACGAGAATGACAGAAAAAATTAATTTTAAATAATGCTACTATACATTTATTAAACATATGAAAAACAGTAAAAATTAATAAAAAAACTTATGGCGATTTATCAAAGATATAAAAATAATCCGGTTTTATTACCGAAAAGTAATGTTTATTGGGAACGCTTAGCAACTTTTAATGCTTGTCCGATCAAAGATGGAGACAAGATTCATCTTTTGTATAGAGCAATGTCTGATTTGAAATATAATAATGGGGCGATGATGAATGTTTCTTCTGTGGCTTATGCTTGTGGTGATGAAAAAAATGGTTTTTATGATAGAGTGCAATTAGTGAAGCCCGAGGAAGATTGGGAGAAGTTTGGTTGTGAAGATCCGCGAATTACTAAATTGGGTGATAAGTATTTTATTTTTTATACAGCTTTGTCTAGTTATCCTTTTACTGCTGATGGAATAAAAATTGGAGTAGCTGTCACTACGGATTTTAAAAATATTGAAAAGCATCAGGTGACAACTTTTAATTCTAAGGCAATGGCACTTTTTAGTGAAAAAATAAATGGTAAGATTGTGGCTATCCTAACAGCTAATACAGAGAAACTGCCAGCTGATATTGCTTTGGCTTATTTTGATAAAGAAGAAGATATTTGGTCAAAAAGATTTTGGAATGATTGGTATGAAAATATTGATAAATACAAATTAAATTTTTCTAAAAGAGAAGAAGATCATATTGAAATTGGTGCTCCACCATTAAAGACTGAAGCTGGTTGGCTTTTGCTTTATTCATATATAAAAAACTATTCTTCTAAAAACGAAGTTGTTTTTCAGGTCAAGGCTGTTTTGCTTGACAAGGATGATCCAAGTAAAATAATTGGAGAATCAGAAACACTAATGCAACCTGAAGAAAGTTATGAGATTTACGGACAAGTGCCAAATGTTATTTTTCCGTCAGGTGCTTACATTGAAGGCAATGATTTGCATCTTTATTATGGAGCCACAGATACGACTTGTTGCGGAGTTAAGTTTAAGCTTGATGCTTTATTGAAAGAGATAATGACTAAACCAGAAGAAAGGTTTTCTTTGACTCGCTATGTAGGAAATCCTATTTTGAAACCAACTGAAAATGTTTGGGAAGCTAAAGCAGTTTTTAATGCGGCCGCTATTTATCTTGGTGATAAATTTCATATTGTTTATAGAGCTATGGCTCATAGTGGAGATTGTGTTTTTGGTTATGCTAGTTCCTTGGATGGTTTTCATATTGACGAAAGATTAAGTCAGCCTATTTATGTTCCTCGTAAAGATTTTGAAATGAAAAAAAATCCAGGTTTTGGCTATGCTGGATGCGAAGATCCTCGTTTAATAATTTTTGAAGGAAAGCTTTATATGTTTTATACAGCTTATGATGGAGTAAATCATCCAAGAGTGGCTATTAGCTCAATTGAGATTGATGATTTTTTGAACAAAAGATGGAATTGGGAGATTCCAAAAATTATTTCACCATTAACTGAGTTTAATAAAAATGCTTGTATTTTTCCCCAAAGAGTTAATGGCAATATTATTGCTTTGCATAGAATGAATAATAGTATTGATATTCAGTTTATTGATGATTTAAATTTTGAAAGTGGAGAGCTAGGGATAGAAACAAACTGGATTATTCCTCGCAGGGGTATGTGGGATTGTAGAAAAGTTGGAATTACTGGACCGCCGATTAAGACAGAACACGGTTGGCTTTTGATTTATCACGGAGTTTCAAGACATTCAAAATATAGATTAGGAGCTATTTTGTTGGATTTAGAAAATCCTGAAAAAATAATAGCAAGAACAGACCAGCCAATTCTCGAGCCTTTGATGGATTATGAGATTGAAGGCCAGATCAGAAATGTTGTTTTTTCTTGTGGAGTGGTGTTGAAAGATGGGGTTTTGTATGTTTATTATGGAGGGGGAGATACTGTTTTGGGCGTGGCTACTGCAAAGTTAGATGAGGTGATTGCTTTATTGCAGGATTGTGTTTATGAGTAGGATTAATTGAATAATTAAATAATTATAAATTATGCCTATTTTTAATGATGTTAATATGAATAGTTGGAAAGAGTCTGAAGTTTGGACTGATAGTCTTTGGATGATTTCAGAAAGAGATAATAGCGGAAAACATGATGGATTTTATCATGGGAATTTTATTCCTCAAATCCCTCGTCAATTTATTTTAAGATATAGTAAAAAAAATGATGTTATTTTTGATCCTTTTGTTGGAAGTGGAACTACAGCTTATGAAGCAGAAAATTTAAAAAGAAATTTTATAGGCATAGATATTCAGAAAAAAATGGTTGATTATGTTAATAGTATGGTTGATTCAAAAGAATATTTTTCAATATCTATTGCAGGTGATAGTTCTGCAAACAAAACATTTGGTAATGTTAATAAAATTTTGCAAAAAAATAATAAAGAGAATGTCCAATTAGCTATTTTACATCCTCCTTATGCTGATATTATAAAATTTAGTAATTTAAAAGAAGATTTATCAAATGCTCAAAATTTACATGAATTTTTAGAAAGATTTTCACTTGTATTAAAAAATACTTTGTCTATTTTAGAAAAAAATAGATATTTAGTAATTGTTATTGGGGATAAATATGCAAAAGGAAAATGGATTCCACTTGGCTTTTATTGTATGAATGAAGCTCAAAAGCTTAATTTGACTTTAAAAAGTATTGTGATAAAAAATATGTCGGGTAATAGAGCAAAGCAAAATCAAGAAGGTATTTGGAAATATAGAGCATTATCAAGTGATTATTATATTTTTAAACATGAATATATTTTAATTTTTAAGTATGAAAACAAAAAATAATCTATTTAAAGAGGGAAGTACATCTTATCATGATTTTAATATTTTAAGTGATTTAAAATGGCATTGTACAAAATGTGAATTAAAATCAGGTCAAGCTAAAACTTGGCAAGTATGGAGACAACAAGGAATTCAATTGGATGTAGATGAAAAAGGAAATTTTTATAAAAAAATTTTTTGTAAAAAATGTAATAATAAAACAATTCATAGAAAATTAAAATCTTTAGAAATTTCTGAAGAAACTAAAAGTAGATCAGGTCTTTCACAAAATTTAGCTAAAAAGATAAAAGAGTTTTTAAATTTTGAAGAAGCTTTGTTTTTAAGAAAAATGTTGCCAAAAGAATTAGAAGTTGATCATAAATTTCCACAAGTTCGTTGGAATAAAAATGAAAAAGAAAATAATTTTGAAATGTCAGAAAAAGAAATTAGAGAAAAATTTATTCTTTTAACAAGAAGTAATAATTTGTTAAAATCAAGGTATTGTGAGAAGTGTTATAAAACAAATGTAAGAGGAAATTTCCCTGGTATTTATTATTGGTATAAAGGGAATAAAGATTGGGATAAAAATATTGATAAACATAATGAAAAAGGTTGTGATGGTTGTTTTTGGTATGATCCGTTCAAATGGAGAGATGAGATAAATAAAATTGTTAAAAAGTAGTTTTTATAAAGTTAATAAAATATTTGTATAATAATTTTAGATATGCTATGATGATAGTAGATAAATATAAAATTAAAGAAATTATGACAAAAAGAAAAATAAACAATTTTTCTGAGTTAGCAAGAATGCTAGGCATGTCAAAAAATCAGTTATCAAACATTTTATCAGATAGATTTACGCCTATTAAAAGTAATGTTGAAGAACTTGCTAATTTTTTGGATGTTAGTCCTTTGGATATTATTAAAGAACAAGATGAATAGAATTATAAAATATAATAAAAATTTAGTAATAAAAATAAGTATTCTATTATTTTTTAGTTTTATTATAGTTAATCCAATTTTCGCAGAAGAAACTTATATAAATGCCGTAGATAATAATTTAGAAAATTTAAAAGAAATATCAAAAATAAAATTAGAAATAGCTAATGAAAAAGAAAATGCTTATAATCAAGCAATTAATGGAGTTAATTTTTGGATAAAATTTTTTGGAGGTATCTTAGTTATAATAGCTATAGGATTTGGTTGGTGGCGAGATAATAAAATAAAAGAAGCAAAAGGTGAGATATTAAAAGATATTGATGATAAAAAAGAATTTTTAGAAAAAGAAAATTTATTAAAATTAAAAGATATAGTAATGACTTTAAAAATAGAATTAGAAAAGTATAGAAATGAAAAAATAGAAGAAATAAAAAAAGAAACAGAAGGAAATATTAAAGATATTCAAAAGAGATTAAAAAAATTAGAAAATAAAAATTCTATGAAAGAAGATGAAAATATTGATATTGAAGATGAGAATTTTGAAAAAGAAAATCCAAAAAATTTAAACCCCTATTTATGAATAAAATAGTTGTTACACAATTAAATAAAAATAATATAAAATCAACTTTTGTTGGAGTTATTAAATATTCTATTTTAGAAAAATTAGTAAGATTAACAGCAAGAGACGAAGTTGGCGGAGGAAAAGAAAATTTTTTTCAACGTATAACTGATCATAAAAAAGTAATTAAGATTGTTAAATTTATTGAAAAAAAAATTATAATTGAAAAAAAAATTTCACTTTCACTTTTTCCTACATCTATGATTTTATCTTTTGATATTGATGATGAATATAAAAATAATATAATTTTAAAAGATGATAATCTTTTTAGTATTCCAGATAATTGTGAAAATGAATTATTAGTAGTTGATGGACAACATAGATTTATAGGAGTACGTGAATTCTATAAAAAACATCCTGAAATGCTTGAAAAAATAGATATTGAATTTCCAGCTACTTTTTTAATAGGTTATGATTTATATGAACAAGCTAAAATATTTGCAAATGTTAATTTTGAACAAAAAACAGTAAGTAGAGATTTGTATTATGACATTTTTGGATCTTTACCAGATGTTAAAGATGAGATGACATTAGCTCATTTTACTGTAAAAAAAATGAATGAAGATGAAGATAGTCCTCTTAAGGATATGATTAAAATGCTTGGTATCGGCGATGGTATTATTTCTCAATCTTATTTTTTTAAAGAGTTGATGCTTTTATTTTCGGCTAATAAAGTTTTTGGTGTATATTTTACTAGATATAAAGAGGAGACTAGTGATGACTATAAAAAAATTCCTATATTGTTAAAAATTTATTTTAATATTATCTTTAATGAGTTTAATAAATATTGGCCTCAAAAAAACAAAGATGGCATTTATAAACAAAGAGAATATAATGATGTTTTATTAAAGACAACAGGCTTAGGAGCACTTATTAAATTGTTCAATTATTTAGTAAGCGATTATTTGTATTTGGAAAACAATGAAATTGAAGATAAAATAAAGATTGAAATTAAAAAGATTAATAAAATAGAAGCAGAAAAATTTTTTAGTAAAAATGGTGACTATGGTAAAAGTGGTGGTTTGCAGAATAAACTTTTTAATGAGATAAAAAATTTGTTAGAATATAAAAAAGTCGTAGACAAAGAAACAAAAGATAAAAGATTAATTACAGATATTCAAAAAAATATATAAATGAAATTATTTTTAAAGATGATACAGAGACAATTATAAATAATGAAGAATTAAATAATATATAAAGTATGAACTATATAGGCTCAAAATTATCATTATTAGATTTTTTAGAAGAATCTATTAACAAAGTTGTTAAGGAAAGTGACAATAATGTTTTTTGTGATTTATTTGCGGGAACAGGTGCAGTTGGTTTGCATTTTAAGAAGAAAGGTTATAAGGTTATTGCAAATGATATTCAGTATTATAGTTATGTTTTGAATAAACATTATATTGGTAATCATAAGCCTTTAAAATTTTTGAAATTGTTAAATGAAATTCATGGTTTGGAAAAAATAAAAATTGAAGATAGAAAGAATTTTGTTTGTGAATATTTATCGAAATTAAAATTTGTAAAAGGTTTTATTTATGAAAATTATTGTTTAGGCGGAACAAAAAATAAAAAAGAAAAAAGATTATATTTTTCAGATGAGAATGGAATGAGTTGTGATGCTATTAGACAAAAAATTGCGGAATGGAAAGATAAAAAACTTATTAATGATAATGAATATTATTTTTTATTAACATCATTATTAGAGGCAGTAGATAAAAGTGCTAATACAGCCTCTGTTTATGGAGCATTTTTAAAAAAATTAAAAAAATCTGCTTTAAATAATTTTGTTTTAAAACCAGTTAGTTTGTTTATAAATGATCAAGAACATCAAGTTTTTAATGAAGATATTAATACAATAGTTGAAAAAATAAAAGGTGATATTTTGTATTTAGACCCTCCTTATAATCATCGACAATATGCTTCAAATTATCATATTTTAGAAACTATTGCTAAATATGATAATCCTGAAATTCATGGAAAAACTGGTTTACGAGATTATCAAAAACAAAAATCATTATATTGTTCACGAGTAGAAGTAAAAAAGGCTTTTCAAGATTTGATCTTAAAAGCAAAGGTTAAATATATTTTTCTTAGTTATAACAATGAAGGCTTAATGACACTTAGTGATGTTAAAGAAATTATGAGTGAACGAGGTGAATATGGATTTTTTGCAAAAGAATATAATAGATTTAAAGCTGACAAAACAAACAATAGAAATCATAAAGCTAGTAAAACAATTGAATATTTACATTATGTAATTTGTAATTAATCTTATGTCTCAAAAAAATAAACAAGTTTTTGCTAGTGAGGTGATGAATAGGAAAGTTGAAGAAATTTGTAATAAAATTCAGGATAAAGAATTGAAGAGATTGTTTTCTAATTGTTTTTTTAATACATTAAAAACTACAATTAATTATCAAGAAAAAAAAGGAACTCCTTATACTTATGTGATTACAGGGGATATTCCTGCTATGTGGTTGCGAGATTCTGTTGCCCAGGTTTGGCCTTATTTAGATTTTGTAGATAAAGATGAAAATATAAGAAAAATTTTTCAAGGGCTTATCAATCAACAAATTGAATGTATTTTGCTTGATCCTTATGCTAATGCTTTTTTGCAAGACGATGAAGGTTTAAAAGTTTTTGAAAAAAAATGGGAGCTTGATTCTTTGTGTTATTTTATTCGTTTGTCTTATTTTTATTGGAAAAAATCAGGTGATAAAAAAGTCTTTAATGATAATTGGCAAAGGGCAATTGATTTGATTATAAAAACTTGGCAAGAGCAAAGTGATTTGGCGACAATGGGTGTCTATAAATACAAAACGAAAGGAGCTTGTCCTGATATTTTGAGCTTAAATGGTTTTGGAAATCCTGTAGCTAAATCTTCTTTAATTCGTTGTGCTTTTAGACCATCTGATGATGCTTGTATTTTTCAATATTTGATACCAGCTAATTGTCTGGCTGTTGTTAGCTTACTTCAATTAGCTCAAATGTATAGAGAAATATTTCATAATCAAGGAAGGGCGGATTTTTTTGAAAATTTTTCTAATAATATTAATCAAGATATAGAGAAATATGGAATAGTAAAAAATTTAGATGGTGATGATGTTTTTGCTTATGAAGTAGATGCTTTTGGTGGGCAAGTCTTGATGGATGATTCTAATATTCCTAGTCTTTTGTCTTTGCCTTATTTTGATTATTTAAAAACTGATAATCAAGTTTATAAGCTTACTAGAAAAAATATTTTAAGTAAAAATAATCCTTATTTTTTTCAAGGGGATAGTTTAGCTGGTATAGGAAGCTCTCATACCGAACAAGGAAATATTTGGCCATTAGGTATTATTATGCAAGCCTTGACTAGTGCTAATAAAGAAGAAATTGATTTTTGCTTGAATATTTTAAAAAATAGTCATGCAGGAACTTATCTTATGCACGAATCTTTTTCTAAAAACAATCCAAATGTTTTCACTAGGCATCATTTTGCTTGGGCTAATTCTTTGTTTGCGGAATTGATAATGAAATTTTTTGCTATTTAGATTAATTTGTGTTAAATTATTATTAATATTTTTATTTTTTATGAAATTAAAAATAGCAGTTGTTCAATTTGAAATTAAGCAATTACAACAAAAAAGAAATCTGGATAAAATTGAAAAATTTATAAAGCAAGCTTCAATTGATAAAGCTAATATCATAGTTTTTCCAGAGGATTTTATAACAGGTCCTATAGAAGGGGAAGAAAAATTTGCTGATTCTGAAAATAAATATAAAAATTATTTTAAAAAATTAGCAATTAAATATAAAATTGATATAGTCACAGGATCAATAATTGAAAAATATAAAGATAATTTTTACAACACTACTTACTATATTGACGCTAAAGGTAAAGTTAAATCTAAATACAAAAAAATTCATCTTTGGCATCCAGAAAAAAAATATTTTACTTCAGGAAATAACATTTCTGTTTTTGAAAGTAAATATGGTAAGATAGGATTAATTATTTGTTGGGATTTAATTTTTCCGGAAATGTTTATAAAAATGATGAAAAAAGGAGTTAATATAGTAATTTGTCCTAGTTATTGGTGTTATGGAGATGCTGGAAAAGGTTTAAAATATGATATTAATTCGGAAATAAAATTGATTGATTCATTATGTGTTTGTAGGGCTTTTGAAAATGAAATTATTTTTGTTTATTGTAATGCTGCAGGTGGATGTGAAGATAATAAATTAAAAAACAAATTAATTGGGCATTCACAAATTACAATTCCTTTTAATGGAGTTGTCAAAAGACTTGATCATAATAGAGAAGAAATGTTTATTCAAGAAATAGATACGGCTATTTTAAAAGATGCAGAAGATGTTTATAAAATAAAAGATTCTAAATAATTATAAAAAAATATTATTATAAATATTATGTTCAAAATTAAAGAATTAGATAATAAAATAAAGTTGATTACAATTCCTAATAATAGTACCAAGACAGCGACAGTTTTGATAATAGTTGGGACAGGATCAAAAAATGAAAATAGAAATAATAATGGTATTTCTCATTTTTTGGAACATATGTTTTTTAAAGGTGCAAAAAAATATCCAACAGCAATAGCTCTTTCTTCTGAGCTTGATTCAATGGGGGCAGATTATAATGCTTTTACAGGAAAAGAATATACAGGTTATTGGATAAAATCTGAAGGCACAAAAGTTGAGAAATCAATTGAAATTGTAAGTGATATGTTGCTCAATTCAAAAATGGAAGAAGAAGAAATAAATAGAGAAAAAGGGGTGATTATTGAAGAATATAATATGTATGAAGATAATCCAATGATGAGTATTGAAGATGTTTTTGAAGCTTGTCTTTATGGTGATACTTCTGCTGGCTGGGACACTATTGGGACCAAGGAAAATATTAATAATTTTTCTAGAAAAGATTTTGTTGATTATCTAGAAGCTCAATATAATCCTGCTAATGTAGTTGTTTGTGTGGCTGGAAACATTGATGAAGAAAAAGTAGAAGATTATGTAAAAAAATATTTTGTAGTTTCTGAATTTAATCAAAGGGGAGATAAGTTTCAAAAAAAAGAAAAAGTAATAGAAAAACAAGTTAAGCCAAAAGTAAAATTAAAATACAAAAAAACAGATCAAGCACATATTGCCTTGGGAGTTCGCACCTATGATTATCTTCATGCTGATAATGATGCTTTGAAATTATTAGCTTTGATTTTAGGAGGTTCTATGAGTTCTCGGCTTTTTATAAATTTACGAGAACGAAAAGGTCTTGCTTATTATGTTTTTGCGAGTTTGGAAAAATATACTGATTGTGGTTATTTGTATACAAGAGCTGGAGTTCCTGTTGATAAGGTTGAAGAGTCTATTCAAATTATTTTAGATGAGTTTGAAAATTTGAAAAATGAATTAGTTAGTGAGGCTGAATTGCAAAAAATGAAAGATTTGGTTGCAGGTAAATTAGCTATAAAATTAGAGTCTTCTGATAATGTTGCTAATTGGTATGCTAGTCAAGCTATTATGCTTAATACAATTGAGCAAGAAAGAAAAATTTCTGATGATGATAGAAAAATTTATACAGCTGAAGAAGTGATTGATGATTTTAGAAAGATAAGTGTACAAGATATTCAGAGAGTTGCCTGTGATATTTTTGTAAAAGAAAAATTAAATTTGGCAATTATTGGTCCGTTTAAAAAGAAGAAAGATTTTGAAAGGATTTTGTTGAGATAGAAAAATATATAAATTTTTGTATTTATTTTTTTTCAAAAATTAAGCCATTAAACTCTAAAACACGGCATAATATTATTGGATGAATTAAGCTTGGTTTTTTATGATAAAATATTAAGTTTTGAATTAAGATCGTAATGGCGAGTAATTTTTGAAAAAAAATAAATACAAAAATTTATAATTAAAATATTATATAATTATGGATTTATTGAAGAAAACAAAAGATATTTGTCAGGAAAATAATATAAAACCGACTCGTTCTCGTGGTCAGAATTTTTTAGTTAAAGAAAGTATTTATGATGATATTATTGAAAGTTCTGAATTAAAAAGTGATGATGTCGTGCTAGAAGTTGGACCTGGGCTTGGGTTTTTAACTAGAAAACTGGCAAATAAAGTGAAAAAAGTTTATGCTGTTGAGCTTGATGAAAAATTAGCAAAATTGCTTGAAAAAAATTTAAAGGAAGAAAAAATATCTAATGTAGAAGTTGTAAATATAAATGCATTAGATTTTGACTTCTATAATTTAGGGTACAGGGGATCTTATAAAATAGTTGCTAATTTGCCTTATAATATTAGTTCTATTTTTTTGCGAAGATTTTTATCTGATTTTGCAATTAAGCCTGATTTATTGGTTTTGATGCTCCAGAAAGAAGTTGCAAAAAGAATAATTGCTCAAAAAGGTGAAATGAATTTGCTTGCTATTTCTGTTCAGTTTTACGCAGATGCACAAATTATACAAGATGTAGTTAAAGAAAATTTTTGGCCTATCCCACAAGTTAATTCAGCAGTGATTAAAATAAAAAGAAATTTAGATTTAGTAATTGACAAAAAAGCAGAAAAATCTTTTTTCCGTTTAGCAAAGGCAGGTTTTGGTGCGAAAAGAAAAATGTTGAAAAATAATTTAGCAAATTTTTATAAACTTAAAGTTGAAGAAGTTTTGGAAATTTTTAATAAAATAGGATTAGCAGATAATGTTCGGGCACAAGACCTAGATTTGCTTGATTGGAAAAACTTAAATAATTTTTTAGATTAATTTATGAAACAATTTTTTATTTCTCGAAAAGATATTTTTTTGTTTTTTATTAGTTTTAGTTTTCTTTTATCACTTTTTTTAACAGTGATAGCAGATAATGAGATTGATCAACAACAATTTTCAGAAACTATAAATAAGGTAAATGATTATGCTTCTTCTTCTGTTATAGATATTTATTTATCAAATAATAATGAAAAAATATTTTGGGATGTCAATGGTTATTCTCCTTTAGGAATTAAAGTTCTTTGGTCTAAACAAGAAAATCCGACTTATCCAACAAGAGAAGGCGATAAATATCATTATTTTACTAATCAAAATACTTATAGTGATACTATAACTAATTTTGCAGGTGATGGATATTATTATGTTAGAGTTTGTGAATATAATGAAAAAGTTTGTGGAGTTTATTCTAATCAAATAAAAGTTTATTTAGGTTCTCTTGGTAATCTTAATTATGTTATTTCTCAAAATACTGAGAAAATGAATATAGCTACAACTACAATAAAAAATGAAATTTTAGAATTAGAAAAAAAAGATTTTAAAATAGCACAAATAGTTTCTACAACTTCTTCTTCAATTCTGAAAAATGAAACTAAAGATAAAATAAATAAAGCAATATATTTTATAAATAAAAATAAAGAAGTATCTGAAAAAGTTAAAATAACAGCTTATGCAAGTTTTAGTTTTAATGAAATCAAATTTAAAGTATCAGGAAAAAAAGAAAAAGTTTATCCAGCAAAATGTATTTTAAACAGTTGTTCTTTTGATTGGGATGTAGAAAATTTTCCTCAAGGAAAATATACTATATCTTTAGACGCTTTAAAAGATGGTGTTTATTATAAGGATGATTTTGATATTATTTATAGAAAAAATGAAATTGTAACAAAAGATAGTTCAACAGAAAAAAATGAAACTTTAGTAGAAGTTGAAATACCTTTAGTTTGTAAAAATTTAAATATTTTAAATCAAGAAAATTGTGATAATTTTTTATTATTACCAAGTATTTGTCAAGAATATGGAATTAAAGATAAAAACAATTGTTTGTTGTTTACAAATTTTCCAAAAGAATGTCAAATAAATAAAATGACAAGTGAACAAAGTTGTGCTAATTTTTTAGGCGTATCAGGTGTTTGTTTTAAAGAAAAAATTTATAATAAAGAAGATTGTAAAAATTATAATCTAAAAATTAATATGCCAGAGCTTTGTCAACAAAGCGAATTTTTAAATCAAGAAGATTGTAAAAAATTAATTTTGTCAGAATTTTTAGCGCCAGATTGTCTTGCTAATAATATTAATTCAAAAAAAGAATGTAATGAGTTTTTAAAAGAAAAAAATAAGGAAGAAAAATTAGATCAAAAATGTTTAGATATTGGAATTAAAGATCATGCAAAGTGTAATATTTATTTAAGTCAGAGTTTAGATAAAGAATGTATAGCCCTTAGTTTGAATGTACAAGAAGAATGTGAGCAATTTATTTTGAGTAAATATAGCCTTGCTGAGTGTTTTGAAATTGCTGTTTATGAAAAAGCAGAATGTGAAAATTATTTATTTAATAAATATATTAATAAAGCTAATTGTACAAAAGATAATTATTGGGGTTGTTTTAATGTTGTAGAAAATAATTTAGGAAAAATTGTTAAAAAAGAAAATAAATTTAATGAATTAGAAAAGATTATTAATAATAAAGAAACTGTAAAAATAACAGAATTTCCTAATGAAAAAGAATTAACTCCATTAAAAAATGAAAAAGAAATAATTTTTAAGGTGCTTAAATCTGAAAAAAATGTAATTATTAAAGAAAATAATTTTGTTCAAACTTCTCCTGTAATTTTAGTTATTGACAGTGATGAAGATGGATTAAGTGATGAAGCAGAAAAAAGATTAGGAACTGATTTTTCTAATCCTGATACTGATAATGACACTTATCTTGATGGAGAAGAAGTCGCTCTTGGATATAATCCTTTGGGATCTGGAAAACTAGAACAAGAAATTTCAGCAATTGATAAAGCTATTTTGAATAATGAAACTATTGAACAACCAAAAGATAAGGGTATGGTAAATGATAATTTTGTTGTAGAAAAGATAGATAACAATCTTGATCAAAATATTGATTCTGTTTATGCGATTAATGGAAAAAGTACACCAAACACAATTATTTCTCTTTATATTTATTCTGATGTTCCGATGTTAGTTACTGTGAAATCTGATCAATATGGTAATTGGAAATATGAATTAAAACACGAATTAAATGATGGTGAGCATGAAGTATATGCAGTTGTAAATGATGAAACTGGAAAAATAAAAGAAAAAAGTTTGGCAATGAATTTTTTTGTCAAAGAAGCTAGGGCTGTTTCAGTTGATGATTTTATTGCAACCATTAACCCTAATGCACATGATGAGTTAAGTGAAAGTGAAAAAATAACTTCTTCTTATGTTTTTATTAGTTTAGTTTTAGTTGGTTTTGCTATATTTTTGTTTGTTATTATGTTAGATATAATTAAAAAATCAAAAATAAATTTAAAGAAAAATTAAAAATGTTAAAAAATTTTTTAGAAAAAAATAAAGAAATTTTTCAGCTTGTTTATGGTATTTTTTTAATTATTTTAATCCCATTGTTGATTACTTACAACACTGTTTTTATTATCAAAAAATATAATGAAAATTTTGATACAACATTACAAAGAAATGCTTTAACAACAGGAAGATTAATTGCTGAAAATTTAAAAGAAGATCTTTCAAATGATATAGTAGTGCAAGAAAAAGTTGAGGAAATAATTAAAAATAATAAAGTTATAGAGAATTTAACAATTCTAAAACCAAAAGATGATAATTTTTTGATTATAGCATCTTCTGAAAAAAATTTAATTGGCAATGAATTAAATTTTCCTTATTATAGTCTAGCGTGGACACAAAATAATTATGATAGTTTGGTAACAGATTCTTTTAATCTTGCAAAAAATTTAAGCAAAGAAGAAAATAATTTTTTTAATACTAATAATCATGAAAGATTTTGGATTTTAGCAATGCCGATTAATGATTATGAAGGCAAAAAAAGTGCTTTGTTGAGTGTTAAAATATCTTCTCAAGTAATTGATAGTTTGACTAAACAAAGTAGAGATTCGTCTTTGTTTTTGCTTGTTATAACTATTGCTATCGTAATTATGTTTTTACTGGTCGCTGTTCGTTTGTGGGATTATGTTTTGCTTTATAAAAAGATTAAAGAAGTTGATGCAATGAAAGATGAATTTATTTCTATGGCATCACATGAACTAAGAACTCCAGTCACAGGTATTAGAGGTTATGCGTCAATGATTTTAGATGGGAGCTTTGGTAAGGTCAATAAAAAAATCAAAGAAGCTGTGGAAATAATTGCTAATTCATCAGAACGATTAGCTGTTTTGGTTGAAGATTTATTAAATGTTTCAAGAATTGAGCAAGGTCGTTTGAGCTTTGAAAAAAAGAAATTAAATCCTTTTAAGATTATTAGTGAAACTGTCAATGAACTTGATATTCAAGCCAAAGCAAAAAATCTTAAATTAATTTTTAAATCACAAGAAAAAGATTTGCCAATAATTGAAGTTGATGAAGATAAGCTTAAACAAATTTTGATTAATTTGATTGGTAATTCTATTAAATATACAGAAAAGGGAAGTGTAGAGATTTTAACGACAATAAAAGATAATAAATTTGAGATTAAAATAAAAGATACAGGTATCGGAATGTCAGAAGAAGAGCGAAATAATTTGTTTAAAAAGTTCTATAGAATAAAAAATGAAAAAACAAAAAATATTACAGGCACAGGGTTGGGTCTTTGGATCACAAAGCAGATTGTGGAAATGATGAAGGGTAAAATCAGCGTGGAGTCTATTAAAAATGTAGGAACACAAATTAGTGTTGAGTTTTTTGTTAAGTATTAAGTATTTTGCATTTTTTTAAAAAAAGCGACTTTGTTGTAAAGTCGCTTTTTTGTTTTAAAATTTTTTTATCTAGCAAAGAATGACATCTTTGAAGATAAAATTCCTGCTAAATTTTTTAGCAAATCCGTGTCCTTGTCATAGGGTGAATAATGTTCTTGATCATGATGACCGAGATTTAAACTCCCAATAATTTCAATATAATCATCCTCATATTGAATAATTAAAGGGATGATTGCTATAGATTTTATTAGTTGAGGAGATTTCACAGGAAACAATATTGAATACTTATTTAAATCTCCATTGTCAAGAAAAGTTTCAGAAACACCCATTATAGTTTTGTTAAAATCTTTTTCAGACACAAAACTTATTCTTGTTTCCATATCAAGATTTTTTATTTTTAATCCTTGAACAATGAACTCAGAAAATCTTCCTTCCGCGATGAACGATATCCAGAAATTTATTTTTTTAAAATTATTTTTTAAATTTTTGAAAAGTCTTTGAAATAGATCAGGAAAACTTTTTGCCTTATTAATATCTTCAATAATAGCATTAAATTTCCTGCTAGCTGTTCTATCAGACTCAATAATGTTTTTTAATTCATTAGTAAGTTTATAATAAACTTCTAGTTTTTGTTGTAGTTCTTCTATCCTTTCTCTTTGTTTTCTGTTTTCTTCTTGTAATTGTTTGAGTATTTTTTTTAATCCAAGTTCATTCATTGTTGTGCAAATATCATTGTTTTTCATTTTTTATTTTCTCCTTTTTTTATAAATTCATTTTTCAATAACCCATTTTTTAAATAAGGTATTAATTCTGCAATGGCAACTTGAAAAGTCTCATCATCATCTTCTTGCCTAGATGCACACAAAGGTATGCAATCAAGATAAGCTCCTCCAAATTTTGTCATTACCCAACAATTATCTCTTCCTACAATATGAAATACTTTTCCGCCCAAAGCATTGACCATATTTACTATTTCTGCTTTTGGTTCTGGGTAACACTCATTTAGGACAAAAGTATTTGAAGAAAAATAAGGTACATATTCAATTAATGCACCCGATAATTCAATGATTATATGAGAAATTTTTTTTAGCTCAATGCTATAAAAATCTTTGTATATATCTGAATTGTCAATATCAATCTCGTAAACATCTCCAGAATATTCTCTTTCCCATAATTCTTCCATTAAAGAATTTCCCACATGTCCTTTTCTTCCAAAAATGACAAGAGGGCAATCTTTTGACAAATTTTCAATCTTTTGTAGAAGTGAAACAGATTTGCAAACTCCGATCACAGTTGTCTCTGCTTCATATAAACTGATATTAATGCCAAGTTTTTTATCAATACTTGGTAAAATACCAGCTTTTGTAATAACCTCTACTCCAATTATTTCAGCTATTTCTGAAACTTTTTGATGAATTTTTTCTAATAATTCTTTTGATTTTCCTGTTTTGTAATTTTCTGATCTATAGCCAAAATTAGTTTCGGGCAAAGCTGTTGCAAAGACTATGCTTATAACCCCGTTTTGATTAATGAAATTAATCAAAATCAACCAATTATGCTTAATCATCAATTCTGCGTGAAAATTAAATACAAAATTATCCCGATATTTTTTATTCGCAGGATAAACAAGAAATAATGATCTTATAGGTTTGTTTTTTTCTATTTTTATTTTGCTTTTTAGCTCAATGAAAAAAAACAAGGTTTTTATCAAAACAAAACTTATAGGATGATATAACCACCATTTTTTCTCTTTTTTGTTGAATTTACCTAAAGCCTTTATAAATCTTTTCCTCAATACAATATTAGTAACCAAAACTACACTTTTTCTGAAAAAACTAACAATTATTTTTTTCATTTTTATCTCCTTTTTTATTTTTTTTTAGTATTGTAAAGAACAGTTAATTAGCTTTTTAAATATTACATAATTTTATGATTTTGTCAATTTTTTATAACAATTGTTATTTTAGGTTGACAATTACTTAAAAATAGTATAGGTTAAGAATATAGAATAAATATAAAAATAAACAAACAAATAAAATTTAAATATAAGGAGGATGTTATGGAAAAAGTTCTTTTGATACAATATGATAATGGTTTTATGGTAATGTTAAAAGTTGATCGTTGGCGTGATGAGGACTTTTTTGCACAGCATAAAATTATTGCTATGCACAAAGTTGGTTCTCCGCAGATAAAGTGGAGTGAAAAAGTTATGGAAAAAAACAATGAAAAATTTTTTCCAGAACAAAATTTTCTTAATGAAAGGAGGCAAGCTTTTGCTTAAAAAAATAAAGCCGTAATTACAAAATTACGGCTTTTGACTTTTATAATAATTTTAACAAAAAAATTTGACACAAAACTTAAATTAGAGTATTTTATAATTAGAATAAAATAATTTTTATTTTGTTCAAATAAAAATAAATAATTAAAATAAAAAAAAGGAGGTCATTATGACCAACTCAATCAAAAGATTTATTGATTTCATTGAGGATTTTATTCGTAAAGTCCTTGAAGACAAAAACAGAAAAGGCGGAGATGACAATTTTTTTTCTCCAAATTTTCATTCTCGGACTTTTGCTTGAAGGAGAAGTCCAAAATGCAAAAAAACAAAAAGCCGTAATTACAAAAATTACGGTTTTTCATTTTTTTGTTTTTGTTTATGAATTTTGCTATAATGTTGATATATAATTATAATAAAATTATTTTGATTTAATTTGTAAATAAAATTTATGTTAGAAAAAAACAAGATTCAAGAATTTATTGATTTAGTTATTGAAAAAGCAGGTTTTAATAATATGCCTGTTGATTTTTTGGATGAGTATAGTGATCGCTTAACCCAAGAAGCTTACAAAAGAATGGGGATTGCGGTGATGGATGAGCTGGCTGTGGAAAAGATTGAGGAATTTAATGAATTATCAGAAAGAGAGGGTGATAATAATGAAGTAATTAATGAATTTTTAAAGGCAAATATTGAGAATTTTGAAGAAAAAATGGCAGAGGTTTTAAGAGAGTTTGCTGAGGAAGTGATTAAAAAAGCGCAGGAGCTGGGATAGATTATTTGGGCTAATTGACTGAATTATTACAAATTCAGTCAATCAACTGACGGAATTTGTAATAATTCAGTCATTGTAACTGGTTACTGAGTACTGTCATCCTGAAAAATTTTTTGTAGTGAAACGGAAAAAAATTTATTCAGGATCCCATTGCTATTGAATCAAGTTTTTCAGTAAAATCTAAATTAGTACTATATTTTGTGGGATTCTGA
>Ga0209467_1000553_pt1 | contig 49377 bp, 41 predicted proteins | sample Higcelwee11metaG_FD_187175 | JGI IMG/M metagenome (GOLD analysis project Ga0209467, IMG submission 187175) | Freshwater pond sediment microbial communities from the University of Edinburgh, under environmental carbon perturbations - High... | ecosystem: Environmental > Aquatic > Freshwater >... | reverse complement strand
GTTTCGGCCAGGGAGTGCTGAACCTTGTTGGTCTGCCGAGGATCGGCCAGGGAGACGAATACGTCCGTGATGGGCATGGGAAGAGAGGGCATGCGCAGGTGCTCAAATATCCCATTGATACAGTCTCGTGATCACGACTTCAAATGCGAGGCGTTCGCTTCATGCGATTGCCCTGATGGACAATGCCCCCATCATCGCCATACAGCCTGTTCGCAGTAGAATGCCCGCCCTTGCCATCCCTTGACCCTGGATGCCATTGCCCCCGCCAGGACTCTCGACACAGGACACCGCCGCATGCCCCTCACCCTCGCGCAACTGGAGCGCCATCTGTTCAAGGCCGCCGACATCCTGCGCGGCAAGATGGATGCCTCGGAATTCAAGGAATACATCTTCGGCATGCTGTTCCTCAAACGCTGCTCCGACGTCTTCGAGCAGCGCTACAACGAGCTTATCGAGCAGGAACTCAAGGACGGCAAAAGCCTGGCGGACGCCACCGTGACCGCGCAGAACCCGCGCTGGTACAAGCGCGACGGCAACTTCTGGGTGCCGCTGCAAGCGCGCTTCGACTACCTGCGGGACAACGCCCACCACAACGTCGGCGACGTCCTCAACAAGGCGCTGGCCGGCATCGAGGGGGAAAACACCAGCCTGGCCGGCGTGCTCGAGCACATCGACTTCACCCGCAAGGTCGGCCAGAGCAAGATCCCCGACCTCAAGCTGCGCCAGCTCATCACCCACTTCGGCGAGGTGCGCCTGCGCAACGAGGACTTCGAGTTCCCCGACCTGCTCGGCGCCGCCTACGAGTACCTGATCGCCGAGTTCGCCGACTCCGCCGGCAAGAAGGGCGGCGAGTTCTATACCCCGCGCTCGGTGGTGCGGCTGATGGTGCGCCTGCTCAGACCGCGCCTCGAACACGACATCTACGACCCCTGCTGCGGCTCGGGCGGCATGCTGATCGCCGCCAAGGAATACATCGACGAGCACGGCGAGGACGGCCGCAAGGCCAACCTGTTCGGCCAGGAGTTCAACGGCACCGTCTGGTCCATCGCCAAGATGAACATGCTGCTGCACGGCATCAGCAACGCCTGGCTGGAGAACGAGGATACCCTGGCCGACCCGCGCCATATCGAGGGCGGCGAGCTGCTGCGCTTCGACCGCATCCTCACCAACCCGCCGTTCTCCATCAACTGGGGCACCGCCGAGAGGGATGCCTCTGGCAACCCGGCCTGGAGCCCGCGCCACCCCGGGCGCTTCCAGTACGGCCAGGTGCCGCTCGGCGCCAAGAAGGCCGACTTGATGTTCCTCCAGCACATGCTGCATGTCTGCCGCGACCAGGGCATGGTCGCCACCGTGCTGCCGCATGGCGTGCTGTTCCGTGGCGGCGAGGAGAAGGGCATCCGCGCCGGCATCATCGAGAACGACCTGCTCGAAGCGGTGATCGGCCTGCCGGCCAACCTGTTCTACGGCACCGGCATCCCCGCCTGCATCCTGATCCTGCGCCAGCAGAAGCAGGACGGCGCCCACCGGGTCAGCGGCAAGCCGGCCGAGCGCCAGGGCAAGGTGCTGTTCATCAACGCCGACCGCGAATACTTCGAGGGCCGCGCGCAGAACTTCCTGCTCCCCGAGCACATCGAGAAGATCGCCACCGCCTTCGACGAGTTCCGCCGGATCGACGGCCTGAGCGACGTGGTGGACATCGCCACCCTCAAGGCCAACGACTACAACCTGAACATCCGCCGCTACGTGGACAACGCCCCGCCACCCGAGCCGCACGACGTGCGCGCCCACCTGCAGGGCGGCGTGCCGAAGGCCGAGGTGGCGACCAAGGCTCCGCTGTTCGCCGCCCACGGCCTCGACCCGCTGGACCTGTTCAAAGCCCGCGACGAGCGCTATCTCGACTTCAGCCCCGAGCTGACCAGCCGCGCCGACCTCAAGCCGGCCATCGAAGGCAATCCCGGCCTGCAGGCCAAGGAAGCGGCGATCCGCGACGCCTTCGAGGCGTGGTGGGAAGAACACAGCCCGCGCATCACCGCGCTGGCCGGCAAGCTGGACGACAGCGTCGCGCTGGTCAACCTGCGCGGCGAGCTGCTGGAGAGCTTCAGCCAGACGCTGGAGCGCATCGGCCTGCTCGACCCCTTCCAGGTGCGCGGCATCGTCGCCGGCTTCTGGTACCAGAGCAAACACGACTTCCTCGGCCTGATGGCGCGCGGCAGCCGCGGCGTGCTGGACGCCTGGCGCATCGGCATCGTCACCGCGCTGGAAGACAAGGCCAGCAAGCACAGCCCGCTGGAGCACAAGTTGGTGAGGTTCCTGCTCAGTGGTTTCGTCAACGAGCTGGCCGAGCTGGAGGCGAAGAAGGCCGAGCTGGACAGCCAGATCAAGGCTGCCACGCCGAACAAGGGCGAGGACGGCGACGAGGCCGAAGCCACTGAGGCGGAGGCCGGTGACGACGAGGAAAACGCCGTCGACGAGGCCCAGCTCAAGGCCTGGAAGGCCGAGCTGACCAAGGTGAAGAAGCAGCTCAAGGCCAAGCAGGAAAACTTCGCCGACCACCTGAACCGCGCCGTCGACAGCCTGGACGAGCCACAGGCCGCCGAGCTGCTGCTGACCATCCTGCACGACGACATGCAGGCCATCGTCGAGCGCTATATCGCCGCGCAGCGCAAGCAGATCGTCGCCGCCTTCGAGAACTGGTGGGACAAGTACCGGGTGACGCTGAACGAGATCGAGCACAAGCGCGATGCGGCGGCGCTGGCGTTGCAGGGTTTTTTGCGGGGGCTGGGGTATGTCTGATCTTTATCGCCCAGACTGGCCTCTGGTCAGAATCTCCGACTTTGCAGAAATCAACATCGGTGGGACGCCATCCCGAGCTGCTCCGCAATTTTGGGCGACCAAGCCCGAAGGCAGCCCTTGGATTGCCATTTCCGATCTGAAGGGCAAGTACGTCGATGACACCAAGGAGTACATCACCGACCTTGGCGCCAAATGCAGCAATGTAAAGCTGATCGAGCCATTCACGACGGTGATGAGTTTCAAGCTGACGGTCGGGCGGACGGCGATCACTACCCGGTCAATGTATTGCAATGAGGCGATTGCAATCTTTTCGCCTAAAAGTGATGCGCTGAGTGGTGGTTGGCTTTATCACGCCCTTCCTCGTGCAGCACAGAGTGTCGTGACTGACAACGCCGTAAAGGGCGCAACGCTCAACAAGGCCAAGATGGCGGAAATGACTGTTCAGCTTCCGCCCATCACAGAGCAACGCAAGATCGCCCAAATCCTCGACACCCTCGACACCGCCATCCGCGAAACCGAGGTGTTGATCGACAAGCTCAAGGCCGTCAAGCAGGGCCTGCTGCACGACCTGCTGACCCGAGGCATCGACGCCAACGGCCAACTGCGCCCGCCGCAGAGCGAAGCGCCGCAGCTCTACAAGGAGTCGCCGCTGGGTTGGATTCCCAGGGAGTGGGAGGAGGTCACTCTCGGCAAGATTGCATTACGGGCAAGTGGCCTGCTCCAGACCGGCCCGTTTGGCTCGCAACTTCATGCGCATGAATATGTATCTGATGGCATTCCAGTGATCATGCCGCAGGACATGGTTGATGGTGAGCTGTCTGTTGAAAGCATTGCGCGCATCACTCCACGCAAGGCTGTACGGCTTTCACGCCACCGGGTGCGCCTGAACGATCTGGTTTTTTCGCGCCGTGGCGATCTTTCGCGCTGTGTGGCAATTGAGGATGAGCATGCAGGTTGGCTGTGCGGCACGGGCTGCTTGTTGGCGCGGTTACCGGCTGATGAGATCAATGGCTACTGGCTGTCTCTCGTTTATCAGCAACCGGCTGTTCAGTCACAGGTCATGGGGCGAGCTGTAGGGTCGACGATGGCAAACCTGAACACTTCAATTCTCGCTGCCATCACCATTGCACGACCAGGCATCACTGAGCAGGACGAAATAGCCAAACGGCTGAAAGCCGTGGGGCAGCGCCTCACTGGCGAGGAGCGCCAGCTGGCAAAGATGAGGCTTGAGAAAGTCGGCCTGATGGACGACCTCCTTACCGGCCGCATCCGCGTCACCCCGCTGCTGGACGGAGCTGCAACCTCATGAGCACTGGCCTGCCGCCCCGCGAATCCCTCACCGTCGAGTTCAAGAGCGACCTGAAGAAGCTCCCCGACCGCGAGCTGATCGAGGCGCTGGTCTGCCTGGCCAACGCCGAGGGCGGCGAGCTGTGGCTGGGCGTCGAGGACGACGGCACGCCCACCGGCCTGCATGCCGAGCATCGCCTGCTGGAGGGCCTGGCCGGCATGGTCGCGGCGCGCACCTCGCCGTCGCTGTCCGTGCAGGCCGAGGCGGTCGAGCTGGGCGGCGTGAGCGTGGCGCGCATCCGCGTGCCCAAGGCTCAGGGCGAGGTGGCCACCGCCAACGGCGTCTACCTGCGCCGCCGCCTCAAGCACGACGGCACCCCTGAATGCGCGCCCATGCTGCCCCACGAGCGGGTCAGCCGCGCCTCCAGCTTCGGCCTGATCGACGTCTCCGCCCAGCCGGTGACCGGCGCCACCCTGGCCGACCTCGACCCGCTGGAGCGCGAGCGGCTGCGCCAGGCGGTGCAGCAGTACGGCGGCGACCGCGTGCTGCTCGAACTGGACGACGAGGCCCTCGATGGCGCGCTGCTGCTCACCGCGCGCCAGTCGGACGGCTCACGGGTGCCGACCCTCACCGGCCTGCTGCTGGTCGGCCGGGAAACCTCGCTGCGCCAGTTGGTGCCCACCCACGAATTCGCCTTCCAGGTGCTGGCCCAGCAGGCGGTGCGCTTCAACGAGTTCCGCCGCTTCCCGCTGCTCAAGGCGCTGGACTGGCTGGAAACCAACTTCCGCCCCTACAACCCCGAGGACGAGCTGCAGGTCGGCCTGTTCCGCGTGCCAGTGCCCAAGGTCGACCTCGGCGCCTTCCGCGAGGCGGTCGCCAACGCGCTGATCCACCGCGACTATCACCGCCTCGGCGCCGTGCATGTGCGCCTGGAGGACGACGCCCTGGTGGTCAGCAACCCCGGCGGGCTGGTGGATGGCGTGACCCTGGCCAACCTGCTGGTCACCGAGCCGCGCCCGCGCAACCCGGCGCTGGCCGACGCCATGAAACGCATCGGCGTGGTCGAACGCTCCGGCCGCGGCGTGGACAAGATCTTCCGCGGCCTGCTCAAGTTCGGCCGTCCGGCGCCGGACTACAGCCACACCAGCGCGCAAAGCGTAGTGCTGCGCCTGCCCACCACCGAGGCCGACCTCGACTTCCGCCGTCTGGTGGTGGAAGAAGAACGCCGCCGCCACGCCGAGCTGCCCATCGACAGCCTGATCGCCCTGGCCGCCCTGCGCGAACTCAAGCGCCTGAGCGCCGACGCCCTGGCCGAACGCATCCAGCGCGACGCCACCAGCGCCAAGCGCACCCTGGAAGCCCTCACCGAAGCGGGCCTGGTCGAAGCCCATGGCGCCACCCGCGCGCGCAGCTATACCCTGTCGGCCAGCCTCTACCAGGCCGTCGGCGACAAGGCGGCGTATACGCGCCAGCTCGGCTTCTCGCCGATCCAGCACGAGCAGATGGTGCTGAGCTACGTGCGCCAGCATGGGCAGATCAAGCGGGCGGAGGTGATGGAGTTGTGCCGCTTGTCCGAAAGCCAGGCCAAGAAGCTCCTCGCCCGCCTGCGTGACGAACAACGGCTGACCCAAGGCGGCGAAAGGCGCGGCAGCTATTACACATTGGGCCCAATGGCTTGATCTCGCGTTATGGGCCGTTATGGGCCGTTATGGGCCGTTATGGGCCCTTGTGCAATTAACCCCGGCAAGAATCCACAACCTCCGACAAGGGAGATGTCATGTTCCTATCCTCCGAGAATTACCTCGATCAGGTGAAGCAGCTGGCCGACAGCAGCCGCAACCTGTCTCTGGCCGTCGCCTTCTGGGGCGAGGGTGCCGAAAAGCTGTTCGAGAGCTGGCAGGGCGACAACCTGCGCATTCTCTGCAACTTGGAGAGTGGTGGCACTAATCCCCATGTGATCCGGAGGCTGCTGGCGCTTGCCAATACACGATGCGGGATTGAAATACGGACCCTTGATGACCTGCATGCCAAGGTCATGCTGGGCGACAGCGGCGCAGTAGTCGGCTCGGCCAACTTCTCCAGCAACGGGTTGGGGCTGGAGGGGGATGAGTGCAGCGGTTGGCGTGAAGCTGGGCTGTTCACCGACGATGCCGCCCAATTGGCCGTCGCCCAAGCATGGTTCGATGGCATCTGGGAAGCAGCCCGCCAGATCTCTGAAGCGGCATTGCTGCAAGCCGAAAGCGATTGGAAAAAGCGCCGTAACGCTCGTCCCCAAAGGAACATCGGTGATTCGCTGCTCGAGCAAGACCTCCTGACCCTTAAGGACCGGCCGATCTATCTGGCGATCTTCCGGGAGTATGCAAGCGAGCGAGCGGTTCAGGTCTATGAGGAGGTCAAGCAGAGCTTGGCGCACGCCCCCCGCCCGGATGTCGACGAACAGAAGATGGATTTTTTTGCAGACTGGCCTGATACCAGTGATTCCCCTTTGCCAAACAAAGGCTCAATCATCACGGTGTATTACGGCCCCAAGCAGGGTGTTGAGGTCCAGAAAATCTTGAGGCGTATTCCGGAACTCGATTCGACCTATGAAGGCGAAGAGGGCGAGGATTCCTCGGGCACGGTCCAGATTCTAGTCAGGGAAGAATCTGCGTGCGGGTGGACACTGTCCCCGAAAGACAAGAAGGACCTCGCAAGACGCCTCAAGCCCTGGTTGTCCACCCTGGATTTTTCCGATGGGGCGCGCTGCATCCCTCTATACGAGTTTTTGAGCCAGGAAAATCAATGATATGCACAGGAAAGCCTGAGCTTGAATAAGGAATTCTGAATGGGCTGGGAACTGGAAGACGTCGAGAAACCCTTTGTCGCCCAACTTGAAGGGCTGGGCTGGACGCATATCGAGGGCAGCATCGACGACCCGGCCGTGACCGGGCGCGGCAGCTTCGCTGAGGTGGTGCAGGAGGCGGTACTGCGCGAGCGGCTTCGGGCCATCAACCTGCGCGGCGGCGAGCCCTGGCTGGACGATACGCGCCTCGCCGAGGCGGTTGCCGCCATCACCCGGCTGGGCGCCGCGAAGCTGATGGAGGCCAACCAGAAGGCCACCGAGCTGCTGCTCAAGGGCATCACCGTCGACGGCCTGCCGGGTTGGGACGGTGGGCGCGGGCAGACCATCCACTACATCGACTGGGACACGCCGGCCAACAACCGCTTCACTGTGGTCAACCAGTACCGAGTCGACTGCCCGCCCGACTACGACAGCGGCAAGAAGTTCATCGTCCCCGACCTGGTGCTGCTGGTGAACGGCATTCCGCTGGTGGTGGTGGAGTGCAAGAGCCCGTCGGTGCCGGAGCCGTTGGCCGAGGCGGTCAACCAGCTGCGCCGCTACAGCAACCAGCGCAAGGCGTCTTTCGAGGTCGAGGACAACGAGGGCAACGAGCAGTTGTTCGCCAGCGTGCAGTTGCTGGTCGCCACGAGCTTCGACGAAGCGCGGGTCGGCTGCATCGGCGCCGGGCTGGCGCATTTCGCCCAGTGGAAGACGGTGGTCGGTCCGGACGGGCGCGGCAGCGAGCAGGAGGCGGCGACGGCGCTGGGCAAGTCCGCGCTGTCCGAGCAGGAGCGGCTGATCGCCGGGCTGCTGGCGCCAGCCCAGCTGCTCGACGTGGTGCGCCACTTCATGCTGTTCATGCAGGCCGGCGGGCAGACCATCAAGACGGTATGCCGTTACCAGCAGTACCGCGCGGTGAACCACGCCGTCACCCGCCTGAAGACCGGGCAGACCCGCCTGGAGCATGGCGAGAGCGACCAGCGCGGTGGCATCGTCTGGCACACCCAGGGTTCGGGCAAGAGCCTGACCATGGTGTTTCTGGTACGCAAGCTGCGCACCGACGACCGCCTGCGCCGCTTCAAGGTAATTGTGGTCACTGACCGCAAGGACCTGCAGAAGCAGCTGTCGGAAACCTCCACCCTGACCGGCGAGCGGCCTGAGGTGGCCAGCAGTACCGAAGGGGTGAAGGCGCTGGCGCGCCGCAAGGGGCCGGGGCTGGTATTCGCCACCATCCAGAAGTACCGCAACCCGGAGTTGGAGGGTGATACCGGGGAGCAGCCGAAAGGCGCCAGTCCGGCAAAGGCCGCCGAATCCCAAGGCGCCTACCGCAGCAGCAAGCCCTTCGAGGTGCTGAACAGCGACGACAGCATCTTGGTGCTGGTCGACGAGGCGCACCGCACCCAGGCCGGCGACCTGCATGCCAACCTGCTGGCCGGGCTGCCCAACTGCGCGCGCATCGGCTTCACCGGCACGCCGATCATCATGGGCGAGAAGAAGCGCACCCACGAGATCTTCGGCGAGTTCATCGACAAGTACACCATCCGCGAAGCCGAGGCCGACGGCGCCACCGTGCCAGTGCTCTATGAGGGCCGCACCGCAAGCGGCGCAGTCAAGGACGGCGCCAGCCTCGACGAGCTGTTCGAGGATATGTTCCGCGAGTACAGCGCCGAGGAGCTGGAGGCGATCAGGCAGAAGTACGCCACCAAGGGCAACATCCTCGAAGCGCCGGCGCTGATCGCCGACAAGGCACGCGATATCCTCCGCCATTACGTCACCAATATCCTGCCCAACGGCTACAAAGCTCAGGTCGTGGCCTACAGCCGGCTGGCGGCGATCCGCTACTTCGCCGCGCTGCAGGCAGCCCGCGACGAGCTGCTGGCCGAAGCCGAGGCGCTGCCGGCCGAGGACAAGGCGCTGGATGATGAGAGCCTGTGCCAGCGTCCGCCCAAGGTGCAGGCGCGCATCCAGGCCTGGCGCTACCGCGAGCTGCTGCGCCGCCTGGAGTTCGCACCGATCATCTCCGGCAGCAACAACGACGATCCGGCCTGGAAGACCTGGACCGACGGCAGCAGGCAGGAGCGGCTGATCGAGCGCTTCAAGAAGCCACTGCAGCATGCCCAGGCCGATAAGGCCGACCCGCTGGCCTTCCTGATCGTCAAGTCGATGCTGCTGACCGGATTCGATGCGCCCATCGAGGGCGTGATGTACCTGGATCGGCCGATCCGCGAGGCGGAGCTGCTGCAGGCCATCGCGCGGGTCAACCGCACTGGCTTCGGCAAGCGCTGCGGCATCGTGGTCGACTATTACGGGGTGGCCAACCACCTGCAGGAGGCGCTGGCCGCCTACGCCGACGAGGACATCGAGGGCGCGCTGGCCAGCATCAGGGACGAGGTGCCGGTGCTACGCGACCGCCGCTTGCGCGTGGTGGAGGTGCTGCGCCGCCAGGGCATCGAATCGCTGGAGGACACCGAGGCGTGCCTCGCCGCGCTGGGCGACGAGCGGCTGCGCGCCGAGTTCGACGTCAAGCTCAAGGCCTTCCTCGCCAGTCTTGACACCGTGCTGCCGCGCCCTGAGGGGCTGCCGTTCACCAGGGACGCCAAGCGTCTGGCCTACCTCTACGCCCGCGCCCGCAACCGCTACAAGGACATGCCGGTGCTGGGCAAGGACGTCGGCGCCAAGGTGCGCAAGCTGATCGACGACCATGTGATCTCGCTGGGCATCGACCCGAAGATCCCACCGATTCAGCTGACCGACGCCGACTTCGAGAAGAAGGTGCTGCGTCAGCCCAACGACCGCGCCAAGGCCTCGGAGATGGAGCACGCCATCCGCTCGCACATCCGCAAGCACCTGGACGAGGACCCGGTACTGTTCCGCAAGCTGTCGGAGCGCCTGAACGATATTCTCAAGTCCCTCGGCGAGCAGTGGGATGCGCTGATCGAGCAGTTGCAGAAAATTATCGACGAGCTGCGCAGCGGACAGAGCGGCGACGATGCCGCCACGGCGGACCTGCCGGAGCATTACGCGCCCTTCCTGCGCAGCGTGCTGGAGGTGGCCGGCGCCGAGCCGCAGCCGGCCGAGCTGCTGCGCCTGAAGGACGTGACCGTGGAGCTGGTCGACCTGCTGGTGGACGAGCTGCAGAGCAATCGGGACATATGGAGCCCGCGCAAGAAGGCCGCACAGGAGGACCTGAACGGCCAGTTGTTCGAACACCTGATGCGCCTGCGCCCGCCGCTGGTGGATGTAGCCGCTGCCGAGGAGCTGGCCGACCGGCTGATGGAGCAGGCCCGTGCCAGCCACGACAAGCTGATGCAGGTATGAGATGACCGGCACCCTCCTGCAGGTCGATGACCTGAGCCTGGCGCTCACGCGCAGCCCGCGTCGCAAAACCGTGCAGATCACCGTGGAGCGTGACGGCCAGCTGCTGCTGGTCGCACCGCCGGACGTCGACGAGGAGTGCCTGCGCCAGTTCGTGCTGGAAAAGCGCTTCTGGATCTACTCGCGGCTGGCCGAGAAGGATCGCCTGCTGCAGGCGGCGCCAGCCAAGGAGTTCGTCGACGGCGAGGGCTTCCCCTACCTGGGCCGCAGCTACCGGCTCAAGCTGGTCGATGAGCAGGACGTTCCGCTCAAGCTCTCCGCGGGGCGCTTCCGTCTGCTGCGCAGCGAGCTGCCGCAAGCGCGCGAACACTTCATCCGCTGGTACGGCGTCCATGCCCGTTCCTGGCTGGCACAGCGGGTGGCCGACTTCCGCAACCGCATGGCGGTCAGCCCCGGCGGGGTGAAGGTGCAGGATCTCGGCTATCGCTGGGGCTCCTGCGGCAAGGGCGACTGGCTGTACTTCCACTGGAAGACCATCCTGCTGCCGGCGCCCATCGCCGAGTACGTGGTGGTTCACGAACTGGCCCACCTGCACGAGCCGCACCACACCCCCGCGTTCTGGCTGCGCGTTGAGCGCGCCATGCCCGACTATGCCCAGCGCAAAACGTGGTTGGACGAGCATGGGGTGACAGTCGAAGGTATCTGAGAGCGAGGGCTGACGACGATCACCAGCGCAAACAGCGCAGCACTTCGAGGCCAGACTCACGCCAAGGTGTGGTCCAAAGTGTGGGCTGGCCAATGCTTTTATACTGAATCCCACGAATTACGCGCCATTCAAAAAAAGAAGGCCGGCTACGACCGGCTTTTTTCATTCTGAACGCCGCGTAAAAGGGATTGAACAACCGGGCGGAGAGTTCGCACCAACTGCCCCGGGTACGCGAGAAAGTAATGCAGTAATGCGCCGCTTCAAGTCGGCGCGCCAGTTGCCACGATTCGCTTCGGTCCACCCTCAGTTCGCCAACCTGTTCATGCACTACAGCTACCGAACGAACGCGCAAGAGAAACGAGAGGCACGCACCCAAGCCTTCGCGGCTTTGGAACGAGTGACGTGCACCCCGATGCCTGGGTGTCTCGCCGCGTGAGTTCCTCATCCTCGCTCGCGCACTTTCGGGCGGCCGTACATTGACAACGTGACAGTGCTATTCGCCCTCGCCGACGAGTTGTTCGGTTATCTGATCAAGACCGGAATCGTAGGCTGCCAGCGAACTCTCGAATTACGCCAGAACGGCATCCCCTATCGCCTTGCTCGCCCCAATCGATTGTCGGGGGAGTTCACGCAAAGAGCTTGAAAAGAACTTTAAATGGCCGGTTCTTAAACAGCCACGTCCACAGCCACCGAATGACTCACTCCGGTGACTTCAATGCCAACCGACGTAGTGGCGTCTGGAGAGCAGGTATCGACGGCGACGTCGACCGACACGCTGGCGCATTGAGAGTAGGTGTCGACGGCGAGGTCGACCGACGTGCCGGAGTGGGTATCGACGGCAAGGTCGACCGATGTGCTGGAGCCTTTAGGACCGACATCGATGCCGAGGTTGATACTTTTGTCACTGACGATGTTTTGAAGGATATGGCTAAGCATTTCCACACTCTCCCTAGAATTTATTCACGGTGAATAATCTTTCCACTACTAACAGCCTACTGCTGCTGCAGTAGACCGAAAGTCTAGCCAGAGCGCTCTTGCTTGTGGCAAAGATACTTGTAGCGAATTTGAGAGTTAGTTTCCCAACCGCCTGATTCCGTGTGAACGCACTATTGCAAACACCGCAGCGAGGCCATGGTCGTTCTGGATCATGGCAAGAGCTTACCGAAGCAATCGGGCAGGAGCCGTCTTATATCCGGCCTGCGGGGCGGGCGCTCGCTGCCAACCGGCGAAGTCGTCCATCCCGCGAGGGCTGCCCGCGTTGCCAGCAGCGCGTGCCCGAGGTGCTTGGGCGGTGTTGCCGGCCGGGTGCCGGCCCGGCGAGCAGCCGCTCCCATAGGATTGGGCAAGGTGCCCGTCACTGGGTCGTGTCGCTCCCCTGGGAATGGGAATGGTGGTGAACGGCTCCCGGCCCATGGGGCGCCAGATGGAAATGGACATGGGTGTGCACCGTGCCGTCGGCATGGATGTGCTCATGCTCGTGCTCGATGGCTTGTCCCGGCGCGGCATGGCCGACCGAAGGGGACGCCGTGCCACAATTGCAGTTCTCGCACATGCTCGTTTGCTCCTTATGCAGGTTCGCCGGAATGGGCCAGCCGCTCGATGGCCTCGGCAATCGAGGCGACTTCCCGAGCCAGCTCGGGCGACAACTCGTATAGCGGCACGCCGGAACGGTCGGCGGCCATGGCCGCCGGCGACATCTCCAGGCAGCCGGCCAGCGGCAAGCTGCCAGCCGCGCTCTGAAAGAACGCCCGGTCATCAGGGCCGCCCGCCTTGTTGCCGACCAGCAGCAGTTTCTCGATGCCGATGTCCCGGGCCAGCACCTGCACCTGCCGGACGGTACGCATGCTGCGGTTGGTCGGCTCGGCCACCGCCAGCATGACGTCGACGGCCTCGGCGGTGCCGCGGCCGAGGTGTTCGACGCCCGCGTACAGATCGAGCAGGACCACCTCGTCGCGCTCCAGCAGCACGTGCCGGACCAGTTGCTTGAGCAGGGTACTGGCGGGACAGATGCAGCCCGAGCCACCCTGCTGCACGGCGCCCAGCAGCAGCAGGCGGATGTTGCCGAGGCTCGCCGAGAAGCGCTCGGGAATGTCGGATACCCGGGGATTGAGCTTGAACATCCCGCCGCTGCCGGCGCGCGGATCGCTGCCGGTGCGTTCGGCGATCAGCTCGGCCATTTCGGAGATCGGCAGCAGATCGAGCAGCGCCGACTCGGAGAAGCCCAGCGCCGGCCCCAGGCAGGGCGAGGGGTCGGCGTCGATGGCCAGGACCCGGCGGCCTTGTTTGGCATAGTGATGAGCGAGCAGGCCGGTCAGCGTCGTCTTGCCGACCCCGCCCTTGCCGCTGATGGCGATTTTCAAGCCCATGTGACAGCCCTCAGGGGTTCCAAGGTGTGGATGTAACCGAAGCCGGGATGGGCCAGGTCGGTACCGAAGCGCTCGGCGGCGACGCCTTTTTTCATCATCTCGTGCAGCACGCCGGTGCCGTTGATCTCGCCGATCAATTGGCCGCCGGCCAGCCGCCCCTCCTTGAGCAGGACCTTGCGCACCGCGCCGCGGCCGTCCTGCCAGCGCAGGCAGGTATCGCCCGTCTGTACCCCGAACGAGGCGATCGGCAGGTCGAAGACCCGCACCACGTTGACCGCTTCCAGCCCGGGATGGCGTCTGACAACTCCCAGCATGTTCCACGCGGCGATCCGGCCGGTGGAGACCGCGTTCGGCCAGTTGGGCACGATCCGGTGCTTTTCCGGGGCGTCGGGGCGCTCGATGACGTCGCCGGCGGCGAAAATCCCTTCGACGCTGGTCTGCATCCGCTTATCGACCAGAATGCCCCGATTGGCGGCGATGCCGCTGCCCTCGAGGATCGACAGGTCGGCGTGTACCCCGGCGGCGCAGATCACCAGCTCGCAGGGGATTTCGACGCCGCCGGCCAGCACGGCGCGCACGCCGTCGGCGCCTTCGAGAATCCGTTCGGCGCCGCAGCCGGTACGGACCTGCACGCCGTGCTCGACCAGCCGCCGCTCTACGAGGGCGGCCATTTCGCCGTCCAGCATGGCCGGCAGCACCTGCTCCCGGGCTTCCAGCAGGGTCACCTCGATCCCCCGGCGGACCAGCGCCTGCACGGCCTCCAGCCCGATGAAGCCGGAACCGATCACCACCGCGCGTTTGGCGATTCCGATCCGCTCCAGAATGGCCTCGGCATCGCCCAGGGTTTTCAGCTCGAACACCCCCCGGGTGCCGGCGAGGCCGGGCACCGGCGGGACGAACGCCCGGGAGCCGGAGGCGATCAGCAGCCGGTCGTAGGCGATGGCCTCGCCTTCCGCCCAGACCTGCCGGGCCTGCGGCTCGATCCGCGTCACCGGGCGAGCGTAGCGGATATCGATCCCGGTTCTGGCATAGAAGTCCCGGTCGCGCAGAAAGAGATGCGCCTTGGGGACGCTGCCCTCCACATACTCCGCCAGAGGACAGGGGGAATAGAAAGGCACGCTCTCCCGGGAAAGCATGACGATCTCGCAGGCCCGGTCCTGCTGGCGGAGGGTTTCGGCGGCAGAAACCGCCGCCGGACCGTTGCCGATGATGACGATCTTCATCCCGCCTCCGTCAGATCCCGAGCGCCGCGCGTTTCTCGGCGATATGCGCGACCATCCAGTCGGCGGCCCCCTTGGGCTCCAGCTCCACCCGCACCACGGCGCCGATCAGCTCCTGCAGGTCCTCGGTGAGCAGCTTGGTGACCATCGGGCCGCCGAGGATGCGCGGCGCCGGGGCGATGTGGCAGGACACCCCGAGCGCCAGGAAGGAGCCGCCGATGGACACGGCCTTCTCCTGCACCAGCTCCGGCGCCGACCCCACCGCGGGCAGCTGGCCGACCTTGACGCCGAGGCGCTCGGCCAGCGCCACCATCAGGTCGACGATGCGCGAGTTGTCGACGCAGGCGCCCATGTGCCAGACCGGCGGCAGCGGGCCGTCGAGGCCGGCGGCCTTGCCCAGCACCTCGAGCACCGCCTTGAGGCCGTCGCCGCAGTAGCGGTAGGTCGCCTCGCTGGTCATCAGGCCGTCCTGGGCGCAGATGTGCGCGGTGCAGCCGGTGGTCAGCACCAGCACGTTCTGGCGCAAGAGGTGCTTGACCATCTCCTCGGTCATGGCGTTGTCGCGGAACTTGATGCTCGAGCAGCCGACCACCCCGACGAAGCCGAAGATGTTGCCGTTGGCGACGTTGTCGAGCACCGGCTTGAGCGGGTCCTCGGCATCCAGCTTGGAGAGCAGGTCGATGATCGCTTCCACCGACAGGCCGGCCACCGCGGTGCTCTTGTGCTGGGGAATGTCCACCGGCTTGCCGCGCCGGCGGCGGAAGGCGTCGATGGCCGCCTGGACGATCTCGCGGGCGCTCTCGTCGGCGTGGTGCGGCTCGAACGGGATGTGCCGGGCGTCGGGGATGCGGACCATGGCGTCGGTGGTGATGAAGGCGGTGTCGAAGCACTTGGCGACCTGCGCCAGTTGCGGCCAGATGCACTGGATGTCCACCACCATGGCGTCGACCGCGCCGGTGGCGAGGATCAGCTCGGTCTGCGAGTTGTGCGCGGCCAGCTTGACGCCGTGGCGCATGCTCAGCTCGTTGCCGGTGCAGCACACGCCGACCACGTTGATCCGCTCGGCGCCGGCGGCGAGGGCCTCGCCCTCCAGCTTCTCGGCCCATTCGAGGATCTTTTCCGAGAGCACCGGGTTGTGGCCGTGGGCGGCGAGGTTGACGCTGTTCTCCTCCAGCACGCCGACGGCGGCCTCGGTCACCGCGATCTCCGGCACGCCGAAGAGGATGTCCTGCAGGTCGACGCACAGGGTCAGGCCGGTCCAGCCGTCGATCAGACTCATCTTCAGCACCCGCAGCATCAGCGAGACCGGATCGGCGTCGTTGCCCATCGAGGTGGCGTGCATCGCCGTCTCGATCTCGTTGTGCGGGTTGGAGTACATCAGCCCCAGATCGCTCCACAGCGCCTGCTCCGCAGCCGGCGCACGCTTGCTGAGCCAATTGTTGGGCTGCTCGTCCTGGCGGCCGAAGTCCTCCAGGGCGATGTTCACCAGATCGCGGCAGATGTCGTTGACGTCGCGGCCCTCGGTCGGCACGCCGAAGGTCTTGGCCAGCGCCATCACCTTGGATACGCCCTTGATCTGGTAGGGCGCCTTGCCGTTCAGGGCGTCGCGCAGGGTCAGGAGTACGTGGCGGGCGTGGCCGACATGGGAGGCGGTGCCGCCCACGGTGTCGCGCAGCAGGTTGCGGGCGACCATGGCGTCGGGGCTCAGGCCGCACACGCCGGTCTTCGGGCCGTTGCCGAACGGGTCGATGCGGCACGGGCCCATGTAGCAGATGCGGCAGCAGGTGCCCAGCTCGCCGAAGCCGCACTGCGGGCTCATCACCTCCAGGCGGTCGCGGGCGGTGGCGAAGCCTTTGTCGTGGGCGACCTTGAGCAGGGCCGTCTCGATGACGGGAAGAATGGTGTTGTCCATGTCAATGGGGTCTCTTCAAGGATCGCAGGATGTCCATGCCGTTGGCGCTTTCGGGCTGTCCGCCGCAGACGGCCGCCCTGGCCGTCGCCTGGCGGCGCTGCGCCGCGAATTCTTCCGGCGTCAGGTACAGGAGGGTGTCGGTCGGGCAGGCCGCCGCGCAGGCCGGTGCTTCGCCCCGGGCGGTGCGCTCGGGGCAGCCGTCGCATTTCAGCGCCTTCTTGCCGACCGGATCGGCGGTCACCCCGCCGAACGGGCAGACAACCACGCACATCCAGCAGCCGATGCACTTGTCGTGGTCGGAAAACACCTTGTCGGTGCCGCCGTCGCGCTGCATTGCGCCGGTGGGGCAGGCGGTGATGCAGGCGGCGTCGGCGCAGTGCTGGCAGCGCGACGGATAGCTGTAGGCGCCGACGCCCTCGACGTTGATCCGCCGCTGCGGGGGCGGCGTCTCGAGGATGGCGCCCGCCAGGGTTTTCGACCGGGAATGTTCGACCGCGCAGGCGATTTCACACGACTTGCAGGCGACACACCTCTCGGCCACGGTGAAGATGGTTCTGGACATCGGCTTCACTCCTGCGCCCCGAGGCGCGCCAGTCTTGCCTGCACCGGCCATATCCGGTCGTGACGGTGAACTCTCAACGTAAACCTCCTTTGCGTCGGCGGTTTTCCCGCCGCCGCAATCGATAGCGTTTTTCAGGAATCCCCTCAGATCATCATCAGCGCGCCGCTGGCCGCGATGACCGCGCCGATGCCGCGGGCCAGCAGGGGCAGACGCCGCTGGACGGCCGTGGCGAGCAGGCCGCCGCCCAGGTGCAGCGTCAGGCTGGCGCCGAGGAAGCCGCCGGCGAAGGCGACCAGGCTGCCGCGGGCCTCGATGCCGTGGGCGTAGCCGTGAAACAGCGCGAAGGTACCGGCCAGGGCCAGCGAGACGGCAGCCGGCAGACGTGCGGCGCAGGCGATGAGCAGCCCCAGCAGCAGCACCGAGAGGGCCATGCCGGTTTCCACCCGCGGCAGACCGACGCCGCCCGTGCCCAGCAGGAAGCCGCCCAGCAGGGCGGCCAGGAAAGCGCCCGGCACGGCGAACTTCAGGGCGCGCGGCTGCAGCGCCGCCCAGATGCCGACGGCCAGCATCGCCAGCAGGTGATCCGCACCGCCGAAGGGGTGCACCAGGCCGGCGAGCAGGCCGCTCTCGCCATGGCCGGGGTGGGCGAAGGCGGCTCCGGGCAGAAGGCCCATGGCCAGCAGGGGCGGGTAATCGCGTGTTCTCATGTCGGTGGCTCCTGGATGCCGGTCGATGGATTTCGTCATGGCGCGAGCGCCAGCCTGACCGTCGACACCCCGAAACGGGAGACGCGCCTTGCCAGGCCAGGCTGAACTCGCGGGAACGGTATCGAAGCCGGAGCGGCCCTGTCTGTCGGCTAGACGACACCCACGGCCGGATCGACAGGCGGCCAGGAGACGCGGGAGCGCGCCGTGCGATCCCGACAGCTTTCGCCCCTTCTTGCCGGCCGTTTATTGAATCGAGGCAACTTTTTAAAGCGCCGCGATTCCCGCTGCCATGCACTTTCGCTAACGTGTCGCTTCCCTGGTTGGAGTGACAGGATGCGCATCCTCCTGCTGGCGCCGATACCCCTGGGCCTGCTGGCCTGCAAGATGGAGCCGGATACGGTCCGCATCGGCGGCAACCGCTGGCCCGGCCATGCCCCGCGGTATCGGGCCAACGCACTGCACTGGATGGAGCCGGCCGGCCGGCGGCTGGTCGAATGCCCCAATGCCGGCGACGTGCCGGTGATCGACCGCCAGCGCGTCGCCGCCGAACGGCGCGAGCACCTGAAGGCGCCGAGGTACGAGGCCCTGCAGGACACCCTTGCCGGGCTGGTGCCGGGCGATCCCGCCCTCAACCGGCAGATGCGGGAGGACGGCCGCCTGCCGCACGGCAGCGAACGACTCGATCGCCACAGGGTCGAACATCGTCTGCTGCCCCGACCGGCCAGACCACAGGAACTGCTCGCCAGCTGCGGGGACTACGGATGCTGACCCACCTCTCCCGGCTGTCCCTGCGCACATCCCTGCCGCTGCTGCTCGGCCTCTTCACACTGCTCTTCGCCCTGCTACAGACCACCCTGTACCTGCCGCGCAGCATCGACAAGGAACTGCATGCCTGGCGCAGCCACACCAACCAGCTCCTCGGACTGCTGCAGGGCACCCTGAGCGACCATCTGCGCCATGGCCGCCAGGCGGAACTGGAAGCCGCGCTGGCCGATTTCGCCAGCCTGCAGGGCATCCGCTGGGCCATGGTCGCCGATCCGCAACTGCGGGTGCTGGCGACCACCCGCCTGGGCCTCGGCCCCCGGCAGCTCGGCATCACCGCCGAGCAGGTGCAGGCGCAACTGGCCAGCGGGCATCCCAGCTGGCTGGAGCGCGCCGGGCAGCACTATCTGGCCATCCTTCCGCTCGACCAGGCGCACCAGCCCAGCGGCGAGAGCGGCGAGGCGCTGCTGGTCGACCTCGACCCCAGGCCGCTGCTCAGCCAGATCCGCCTCGACGCCTGGCGCTACCTCGGCCAGATCCTGGCGCTGCTGCTGCTGCTCGGACTGCTCCTCAACCACCTCCACCACCACCTGATCGTCCGCCGCCTGGCGCACATCGACCGGGCCAGCCGGCGCTTCGCCGCCGACCAGCAGCCGCAGTCGGCGGCGGTCGACGGCCACGACGAGATCGGCCAACTGGCCGAGACCGTCAGCCAGATGATGGGCCAGCTGCACGAACGCCGGCAGGCCCTGCAGGACAGCGCGCAGTTGATGCGCGAGCTGTTCGACAGCTCGCCGGTCGGCATGCTGGTGCTCGACGGCAGGCTGCGGGCGCAGCAGGTCAACCCGGCGGCGGCGGCGCTGTTCGGCTGCGCCCCGGAGGATCTGCTGGGCAGGCGCCCGCGGGAGCGCCTGCTCAAGGGCGATGCGCTGAAGCGCCTGCTGCGCGCGCCGGCCAATACCCCGGTGGAGCTGAGCGGCCTGTGCCAGGGCCGGGAGCTGCCGCTGGAGGCCACCTGGACCCCCTTCACCCGCGACGGCGCCCGGCGCTACCTGCTCCTGCTGCGCGACATCGGCGAACGCCTGCAGGCCGAGCAGCGCCTGCGCTTTCTCGCCCATTTCGACCCGCTGACCCACCTGGCCAACCGCCACTGCCTGATCCAGCACCTGGAACGGCTGCTCGCCGCCAACGCCCCGCTGAGCCTGCTGTTTCTCGACATCGACCACTTCAAGCGGATCAACGACACCCTCGGCCACGAGGTCGGCGATCGCCTGCTGGTGGAGATCGCCCGGCGCCTGACCCGGCTGGTCCCCGAGCAGGTCCTGGTGGCGCGCTTCGGCGGCGACGAATTCCTCCTGCTGCTGGAGGAGCGCAGCGCGGGGCAGGCCCGGAAGCTGGCCGAAACCCTGCTGCATGGCTTCAAGGCCCCCCTGCAGATCGGCCAGTACGAATGCTTCGTCACCCCCAGCATCGGCATCGCCGGCTTCGACGGCCAGGGTAGCGCTACCGAACTGCTCAAGCAGGCCGATCTGGCGCTCCACGCCGCCAAGGATGCCGGCCGCAACCGCCTGGCCGTCTACAGCCACCCGCTCGGCGAGGCCGCCGAGCACCGCCTGCAGCTGGAGCAGGAGCTGCGCCACGCCCTGGACCAGCGGGAATTCGTCCTCCACTACCAGGCCCAGGTCGACGAGCAGGGCCGCCCCCAGGTCATGGAGGCCCTGCTGCGCTGGAACTCGCCGCGTCGCGGGCTGGTGCTGCCGGGCGAATTCATCCCGGTGCTGGAGGAAACCGGGATGATCATCGCGACCACCCGCTGGGTGTTCCGCGAAGCCTGCCGCCAGGCCCGCCGCTGGGCCGAGCAGGGCCACCCCCTGCGCATCGCGGTCAACCTGTCGCCGCTGGACTTCCGCCAAGCCGACCTGGCCGGCAGCCTGCTGGGTATCCTTGCGGAGGAACAGCTCCCGCCCGGACTGCTCGAGCTGGAAATCACCGAAAGCGCCCTGCTCGATGCCGGCCAGGAAGTCCAACAGGCCCTGGCCCGCCTCAAGGCCGCCGGCCTGCCGCTGCTGCTGGACGACTTCGGCACCGGCTATGCCTCGCTGACCTACCTGCAGCAGTTCCCCTTCGACGGCATCAAGATCGACCGTCAGTTCGTCGCCGGCCTGCCGGAAAGCGAGCATTCGGTGGCCTTGGTGCGCGGCATCCTGACCATGGCCAGGCACCTCGGCCTGCACGTGGTGGCCGAAGGGGTGAGCAACGAGCGCCAGGCTGCCTTCCTGCGCCGCAACGGCTGTCCCAGCCTGCAGGGCTACTACTATCACCGCCCGCAAACGGCCGCCGCCATCGAGCTCGGCTGGAGCCAGGACGCACCGCGCAGCCTGCTGCCGCAGGGCCACTGAAACGGCCGGCCATTCGCCCGGAGGCCCTGCACCGGCTTTAGCGTTTGCCGCCCTGCCCCGGCTCTGCTAGTGTCGCGGCGATTTTTAGAAGTGCCGCCGATACAGGTTCCCCCTCCATGGCCCGCAAGAAAGCCGCCGTCGATTTCGAAAGCTCCCTCGCCGAACTGCAGCAGCTGGTCGAGCGCCTGGAGGGCGGCGACCTGTCGCTGGAGGACTCCCTGACCTGCTTCGAGCAGGGCATCCGTCTGACCCGCGACTGCCAGGCAGCGCTGAGCCAGGCCGAGCAGAAAGTGCAGATCCTCCTGGCGCGCGACGGTACCCTTGAGCACGTCCCTTTCGACGCGGATTCCCAAGCATGATCGCAACCTATCAGAAGCAGTGCCAGGCGCGCGTCGACGCCGCCCTGGAAAACCTCCTGCAAGCCCCGCGCGACGAACTGCAGCGGCTCTACCAGGCGATGCGCTACAGCGTCGTCAACGGCGGCAAGCGGGTCCGCCCGCTGTTGGTCTACGCCGCCTGCGAAGCCCTCGGCGGCACGCCGGAGCGGGCCGAAGGCGCCGCCTGCGCGGTGGAGCTGATCCACGCCTACTCGCTGGTCCACGACGACCTCCCGGCGATGGACGACGACGACCTGCGCCGCGGCCAGCCGACCACCCACAAGGCCTTCGACGAAGCCTGCGCGATCCTCGCCGGCGACGGCCTGCAAGCGCTGGCCTTCGAGGTGCTCGCCGATGCCCGGCGCAATCCCCAGGATGCCGAGCTGCGCCTGGAGATGTCCCGCACCCTGGCCTGGGCCGCCGGTCCCGCCGGCATGGTCGGCGGCCAGGCCATCGACCTCGAGGCGGTCGGCCGCCGGATCGACCAGAAGGCCCTGGAAACCATGCACCGGCACAAGACCGGCGCGCTGATCGAGGCCAGCGTGCGCCTCGGCGCCCTGGCCAGCGGCCGGTCCGACGAAGGCAGCCTGGCCGCGCTCGCCGCCTATGCCCGGGCCATCGGCCTGGCCTTCCAGGTGCAGGACGACATCCTCGACGTGGAAAGCGATACCGCGACCCTCGGCAAGACCCAAGGCAAGGACCAGGCCAACGACAAGCCGACCTACCCGGCGCTGCTCGGCCTCGACGCGGCCAAAGCCTATGCCCTGGCCCTGCGCGACCAGGCCCTCGCCGCCCTCGAGCCCTTCGACGCCGGCGCCGAACCGCTGCGCGCCCTGGCCCGCTACATCGTCGAGCGGCGCCATTGAGCGCGCCCCGACGCCTCTTGCGACTATCGAACGAGCCCGACCGCTGCCGACGAATATCTAGACGTCGCCGCGATCGGGTAGAATGCTGCCTCTTTTTACCTCCCGCATAACGATCACGATGCCCAAGACTTTCCACGAGATTCCCCGCGTGCGCCCCGCCACTCCCCTGCTGGACCGCGCCGCGACGCCCGACCGGCTGCGCCAGCTCGGCGAGGTGGAGCTGGAAGTGCTGGCCAACGAACTGCGCCAGGATCTGCTCTATACGGTCGGCCAGACCGGCGGGCACTTCGGGGCCGGGCTCGGCGTGATCGAGCTGACCATCGCCCTGCACTACGTCTTCAATACCCCCGAAGACCGTCTGGTGTGGGACGTCGGCCACCAGGCCTACCCCCACAAGATCCTCACCGGACGCCGCGAACGCATGCTCAGCCTGCGCCACAAGGACGGCATCGCCGCCTTCCCGCGCCGCTCGGAAAGTCCCTACGACACCTTCGGCGTCGGCCACTCCAGCACCTCCATCGGCGCCGCGCTGGGCATGGCCATCGCCGCGCGGATGAAGGGCGAGCGGCGCAAGTGCATCGCGGTGATCGGCGACGGCGCGCTGACCGCCGGGATGGCCTTCGAGGCGCTCAACCATGCCTCCGAAGTCAGCGCCGACATGCTGGTGGTGCTCAACGACAACGACATGTCGATCTCCAACAACGTCGGCGGGCTCTCCAACTACCTGGCCAAGATCCTCTCCAGCCGCACCTACGCGAGCATGCGCGAGGGCAGCAAGAACATCCTCTCGCGCATCCCCGGCGCCTGGGAAATCGCCCGGCGCACCGAGGAGCACGCCAAGGGCATGCTGGTGCCCGGCACCCTGTTCGAGGAACTGGGCTGGAACTACATCGGCCCGATCGACGGCCACGACCTGCCGATCCTGCTCGCTACCCTGCGCAAGATGCGCGACCTCAAGGGCCCGCAGTTCCTCCACGTGGTGACCAAGAAGGGCAAGGGCTTCGCCCCGGCCGAAGCCGACCCCATCGGTTACCACGCGATCACCAAGCTGGAGCCGGAAGGCAGCGAGCCGAAGAAGCCCAAGGGGCCCAAGTACTCCAGCGTCTTCGGTCGCTGGCTGTGCGACATGGCCGCCGCCGACCCGCGGCTGGCCGGGATCACCCCAGCGATGAAGGAAGGCTCGGATCTGGTGGACTTCAGCCGGCGCTTCCCGGAGCGCTACTTCGACGTCGCCATCGCCGAGCAGCACGCCGTGACCCTCGCCGCCGGCATGGCCTGCGACGGTGCCAAGCCGGTGGTGGCGATCTACTCGACCTTCCTGCAGCGCGCCTACGACCAGCTGATCCATGACGTCGCGGTGCAGAACCTCGACGTGCTGTTCGCCATCGACCGCGCCGGCCTGGTCGGCGAGGACGGCCCGACCCACGCCGGCAGCTTCGACCTCTCCTACCTGCGCTGCATCCCCGGCATGCTGGTGATGACCCCCAGCGACGAGAACGAGCTGCGCCGGATGCTCACCACCGGCTACCTGTTCGACGGCCCCGCGGCGGTGCGCTACCCGCGCGGCAGCGGCCCGAACGCGATCCTCGAGCCGGGCCTGGAGCCGCTGCCGATCGGCCGGGGCGTGCTGCGCCGCCAGGGCCGCAAGGTGGCGCTGCTGGTGTTCGGCGTGCAGCTGGCCGAGGCGCTCCAGGTGGCCGAGACGCTGGACGCCACAGTGGCCGACATGCGCTTCGTCAAGCCGCTGGACGACGCCCTGGTGCGCGAACTGGCCGCCGGCCACGAGCTCCTGGTGACCGTCGAGGAGAACAGCATCATGGGCGGCGCCGGCAGCGCGGTGGCGGAATTCCTCGCCGCCGAGAACATCGTCAAGCCGATCCTCCACCTAGGCCTGCCGGACTACTACGTGGAGCACGCCAAGCCTGCGGAAATGCTCGCCGAATGCGGCCTCGACGCCGCCGGCATCGAGGCTGCGGTGCGCCAGCGCCTGACGCTGCTGGACTGAACGGGCCGGACAGGGACGTCGGGTGAGAAACCGCCGGCGCAGGCGCGGAATGAAGCTTTCCCGCCTCGCCCTGGCGGTGCTCCTGCCGCCCGGCGGCGCCCTTACCGCCGAAGCGGCCGACGCCCCACAGGTCTACCTGCCGGCCCAGGTCGTTGCCTCCCGGCAGTTGCCCGAGTCCGCGGGGCCGTCGAGCACCGCCGCCACGGTATTCGACCGCGACGATATCGAGCGCCTGCAGGTGCAGAGCGTGCCGGAGCTGCTGAACCGGGTGCCCGGCGTCTTCATGGTCCAGGCCGGCGGGCGCGGCACGCTGACCGGCGCGTTCATCCGCGGCGCCAATCCCGGCCAGACCCTGGTGCTGGTCGACGGGGTGCGCATCAATGCCGCCGCCAGCGGCCTGGCCCGCCTGGAGTTTCTCGACCCCGGACGGATCGAGCGGATCGAGGTGATCCGTGGCCCGCAGGCCAGCCAGTACGGCGCCGATGCGATCGGCGGGCTGATCCGGATCACCACCCGCCGCGGCCAGCCCGGCCTGCAGCCCCGCCTGCGCCTGGCGGCCGGCAGCCAGGGCAGCTTCGAGCGCGAGCTGGGGCTGTCCGGCGGCGACGGCCAGACCCGCTTCGACCTCGGCGCCAGCCAGGTGGAGAGTCAGGGATTCGACCGCAGTTCCGACGATCGCGGACACGACGCCGACCATGACGGCTTTCGCCGCCGGGCCCTCGACCTGACCCTGGCGCACCGCTTCGGCGACGGCCTCGAAGCCGGACTGAACCTGCTCGACCAGCGCGGCGAAAGCGAGCTCGACGACGTCTACAGCTTCAGGCCCGGCGACGCCTACGAGCGCTTCAGCGTCAGCAGCGCCGCCGCCCATCTCGAGGCCCGCCCCACGGACGACTGGACCAGCCGCCTGGAACTCGGCCACTTCGAGAACAAGAGCGAAAACCGCAACGACCTCAATGCACTCAACAACTACAGCTTCAACACCTACCGGGACTCGCTGGCCTGGTTCAACACCCTCCGGCTCGACGACCGCCGGCAGCTGCTGCTCGGCGCCGAGTGGTACGAGGAGCGCCTGGGCAGCGATCTCGACTACGCCGAAAGCCGGCGCTGGAACCGCACGGCCTTCCTCCGCCACAGCTACCGGGGCGAGGGCTTCAGCACCGAAGTCGGCCTGCGCCACGACGACAACCAGCGCTTCGGCAGCGAAGACAGCTGGAGCGCGGCGCTGGGCCTGGACGTGGCGCCGGCGACCCGACTGGCTCTGAGCTACGCCGAAGGCTTCCATGCCCCGAGCTTCAGCGAGCTCTACGTTCCGCCCACCCCCTTCTACCGCGGCAACCCCGACCTCTCGGCGGAACGCTCGAAAAGCTACGAGATCGCGCTGCGCGGCGAACACCGCTCGACCCAATGGAGTCTCTCCGCCTACCGCACCGAGGTGGACGACCTGATCGTCGTGACCGGCCGGCCGGGGCAACGCTTCAACCGCCCGGAGAACATCGCCAAGGCACGCCTGCAGGGCCTGGAACTGAGCCTGGCGCGCACCCTCCTCGGCTGGCGGGCCGCGCTGGCCGCCAGCCTGGTCGACCCGCGCGACCGCGCCACCGGCCACACCCTACCGCGCCGGGCCAAGCGCAACCTGAGCCTGGACCTCGACCGCCAGTTCGGCGCCTTCGCCGTCGGCCTCGGCTGGCAGGCGGTATCCAGCCGCTACGACGACGACGCCAACCAGCATGAAGTATCCGGCTACGCCCTGCTCGGCCTGCGCGGCAGCTGGCAGATGAGCGGCACGCTGAAATGGCAGGTCAAGATCGACAACCTGCTCGACAAGGACTATTCGCAGGCCCTCTACAAGCGACCGGACACCCCCTTCTATACCCGCATCAGCCAGCACGAGTACCGCCAGGAAGGCCGCAGCGCCCTGCTCTCGCTGAGCTGGACGCCATAGCTTCCCTGCAGTCGCCGAAAGCGGCCCCTGCCCGCTTGCGAGCCGCGCAAAGGCACGCCTCGGATGCAGCGGGCCGCAGATCCTGGGAGACTGCCCGAGTCCCCAATGGCCAAAGGAGTCGGTAACCATGCGCTCGGACAACCTTCACGCTCTTCCCGATGATCTGCCCGCTCCACCGGACGATGGCGCCTGCGACCACCTCCCCGGTGTGCGACTTCCGCCGATCGCTTTGCAGGCGACCTCCGGAGATGCCGTGGATCTTTCTGGGGTCGGAATGCCCTGGGTCGTCGTCTATTGCTATCCACGGACAGGGAAACCCGACCAGGAACCGCTTGGCGGCACGCAGGCATGGAACGCGATACCCGGTGCCCGTGGCTGTACGCCCCAGTCCTGTGCCTACCGCGATCATCATGCGGAACTCCATGCCCTGGGCGCGACGGTTTATGGCCTGAGCACGCAGGATACGGAGTACCAGCGGGAAGCCGTCGGGCGACTGCACCTGCCGTTTCCGCTGTTGAGCGACGCCCGGCTCGCCTTCGCCGGAGCCCTGCGGCTTCCCACCTTCGCGGTGGCCGGGCAGGAACTGATCAGGCGGCTCACGCTGATCGCCCGCGACGGCAGGATCGAGAAGGTGTTCTATCCTGTCTACCCCGCCGACAGCGATGCGGAATACGTCATGGCCTGGCTCTCCGCCCAGGGGGGCTAGCACCCGGCAAATTTTCGCCGCTCCGCCGAGCTGCTATCATCCGCGGCCCTTTCGCGCGGCGCGGCGCGATCTGCCCAGCCTTTCCCTGAACCAGGGCACCGACGGAGATCCGCATGCTGGAGAAGCTGTTCCGACTCGAGGCGCACGGCACCACGCTGCGCACCGAGCTGCTGGCCGGCCTGACCACCTTCCTGACCATGGCCTACATCCTCTTCGTCAACCCGAGCATCCTCGGCGAAACGGGCATGGACAGGGGCGCGGTATTCGTCGCCACCGCCCTGGCCGCGGCGATCGGCTCGGCGCTGATGGGCCTGATCGCCAACTACCCGATCGCGCTGGCCCCCGGCATGGGCCTCAACGCCTTCTTCACCTACGGCGTGGTGCTGCAGATGGGCCACAGCTGGCAGGTCGGGCTCGGCGCGGTGTTCCTCTCCGCCTGCCTGTTCCTGCTGATCTCGGTGCTGCGCATCCGCGCGTGGATCATCGACAGCATCCCGCTCCCGCTGCGTCTGGCCATCGGCGCCGGCATCGGCCTGTTCCTCGCGCTGATCGCCCTGCAGAACGCCGGCATCGTCGTCGACCATCCGGTGACCCTGCTGACCCTCGGCGACCTGACCGAGGCTCCGCCAGTCCTCGCCGCGCTGGGCTTCCTCTTGATCGTCACCCTGGAGGCGCGGCGAGTCCCCGGCGCAGTGCTGCTCGGCATCCTCGCCGTGACCCTCGTCGCCGTCGGGCTCGGCGTCAGCCCCTTCGCCGGGCTGCTGGCGCTGCCGCCGTCGCTGGCGCCGACCCTGCTCCAGCTGGACATCGCCGGCGCGCTGGAGATCGGCCTGGTCAGCGTGGTCTTCGCCTTCCTGTTCGTCGACGTGTTCGACAACTCCGGCACCCTGATCGCGGTGGCCCGCCGCGCCGGGCTGATGGCGCCGGACGGCCGCCTGCCGAAGATGGGCCGCGCGCTCGTCGCCGACAGCGCCGCGGCCCTGGGCGGCGCGCTGCTCGGCACCTCGACCACCACCAGCTACATCGAGTCCGCCGCCGGGGTGAGCGCCGGCGGGCGCACCGGGCTGACCGCCTGCACGGTCGCCGTGCTGTTTCTGCTCAGCCTGTTCTTCGCCCCGCTGGCCGCCGGCATTCCGCCCTTCGCCACCGCGCCGGCGCTGCTGTTCGTCGCCGTACTGATGGTTTCCGCGCTCGCCGAAGTCGACTGGAGCGACCTGACCACCGCCGCGCCGGTGCTGGCCACCGCCCTGGCCATGCCGCTGACCTACTCGATCGCCAACGGCATCGCCTTCGGCTTCATCGCCTGGAGTGCGATCAAGCTCTGCGCCGGCCGCCGCCACGAGCTGAACCCGGCGCTGCTGATCCTCGCCGGGCTGTTCGTGATCAAACTGGGCTGGTTCAACGCATGAGCCGGATTGGATGCGCCTGCCTCGTCGATGCCCCCGTAGGGTGGGAAACGGCCGCAGGCCTTTCCCGTCAGGCCGGCTGGAAAATCGCGGCGCGCGTTTTCCAGCCCGCGGCAGCCCCCTGAAAACCAGCAGCCGCAATCAAGCGCCTGTCCGCCCCCGCAACCTACGAGTAACCCCATGAGCCTCCCGCACTTCGATCCCTCGCACTACGACACCCAGCTGGCCGGGAAGAAAGCGCGCCTGGCCGAACTGCTGGCGCCCTTCGCCGCGCCGGAGCCTGCGGTGTTCGACTCGCCCCGCGAGCACTACCGCCTGCGCGCCGAGTTCCGCCTGTGGCGCGAGGGCGAGGAACGCCATTACGCGATGTTCGATCCCGGCGACAAGCGCCAGCCGATCCTCCTCGACGACTTCCCCATCGCCAGCGAGCGCATCAACCGGCTGATGCCGCAGCTGAAGGCCGCCTGGCAGAACAGCGCGGCGCTCGCCTTCAAGCTGTTCCAGGTGGAGTTCCTCACCACCCTGGCCGGCGACGCGCTGATCACCCTGTGCTACCACCGCCCGCTGGACGCCTTCTGGCAGACCGCCGCCGAGCAGCTCGCCGCGGAACTGGGGGCGAGCATCGTCGGCCGCTCGCGGGGCCAGCGGATCGTCGTCGGCCGCGACTACGTGGAGGAGGAACTGGAGGTGGCCGGACGGCGCTTCCGCTACCGCCAGCCGGAAGGCGCCTTCACCCAGCCCAACGGCGTGGTCTGCCAGAAGATGCTGAACTGGGCCTTCGAGGCGCTCGGCGAGCGCGACGACGACCTGCTGGAGCTGTACTGCGGCAACGGCAACTTCACCCTGCCGCTGGCGACCCGGGTGCGCCGGGTGCTGGCCACCGAGATCAGCAAGACCTCGGTGAACGCCGCGCTGGCCAACCTGGACGACAACGGCGTGGACAACGTGACCCTGGTGCGCCTGTCCGCCGAGGAGCTGACCCAGGCGCTCAGCGAGGTGCGGCCGTTCCGCCGGCTGGCCGGCATCGACCTCAAGGGCTATGACTTCGGCAGCGTGTTCGTCGACCCGCCGCGCGCCGGCATGGACCCGGACACCTGCGAGCTGACCCGGCGCTTCGAGCGCATCCTCTACATCTCCTGCAACCCGGAAACCCTGGCGGCGAACATCGCCCAGCTCCACGACAGCCACCGCATCGTGCGCTGCGCGCTGTTCGACCAGTTCCCCTACACCCATCACATGGAGTCGGGCGTGCTGCTGGAGCGGCGCTGAGAGGCGCTGAGAGGCGCTCAGTCCTGCCGCGCCTGGCCGGGCCGGTCGAGCGGCGGCTCCTGGCGGCGCTGCAGGCGGTCGAAGTCGTCGTCGAATTCTACCGGCGCCAGCGTGGCCGGCAGGGGCGGCTCCGCGGCGGGCGCGGGCTTCAGCCGATACAGGGCGAGCAGCGCCAGCAGCGCGCTGGCCACCTTGTAGGCCAGCGCGCCAAGGTCCAGATTGCGCAGGGTGCCGCCATCCAGCCACAGCGAGCCCAGACGGGCCAGCACCAGCGCCGCCTGCATCGTGATCAGCAGCACCAGGGCGCTGCGCAGCCGTTCCGGGCGGCGGGTCGACCACAGCAGGAACAGCGCCAGGCCCAGCTGCAGGCCGCCGTAGTAGACCCGGGTGTTGCTCGCCGAGACCGCCTCCATCAGCAGCATGCCGTTCAGGTTGGCCATTTCGTAGGGGCGCAGCCAGTAGGCCAGTCCCACCCCGCCCATGACCACGACCTGGACCAGCAGGACGATTCGGGCGAAAAGCATGTCGGTTCTCTCCATCAAAAAAGGATGCGCCGCGTCCCAACCGGGACGGCATTTGGCCATCTGTGCGTCGGTCCACAAAAGACCCGCTCCTGCATCATTCGTTCGCCACAGCGGACATCCCGGCAGGCTTGGGCTGCCGAAAGGGAAGGACTATCCTGCACGCCTGCCCCAGCCGGAGATCCCCATGCGCCTCCTCGTCCTGCTCGCCCTCACCCTCGCCAGCGCCGTCCAGGCCGCCGAGCCCATCGCCATCGACGTGTACCGCGACCCCAGCTGCGGCTGCTGCCAGGACTGGATCCGGCACCTTGAGGCCAACGGCTTCGCCGTCACCGACCACGTCGAGACGAACATGAACGCGGTCAAGTCCCGCCTCGGCGTGCCCTACAGCCTGGGCTCCTGCCATACCGCGGTGATCGACGGCAAGTTCGTCGAGGGCCATGTGCCGGCCGCCGACATCCTCAGGCTGCGCCGCCAGCCCGATCTGATCGGCGCCGCGGTGCCGGGCATGCCGGTCGGCTCGCCGGGCATGGAAATCGGCGACCGCCAGGATGCCTACCAGGTGATCGGCGTCACCCGCGGCGGCGAGCGGCGCGTGCTCGCCGACTATCCGGCGCACTGATCCCTGCCCCGGCAGCAACGGGCGTCGCCGCGCGATATCGACCTAGACTGAGGGGTATCGTTCAAGCCAAGGGGATGCCGCCATGCGCTGGAAACGGGCACGACGCAGCGACAACGTGGTGGATGCGCGCGGCGGTGGCCTGCGCTTCGGCGGCAAGGGCCTGGGCCTCGGCGGCATCGCGCTGGTGGTGATCGTCGGCCTGTTGATGGGCCGGGACCCAGGGCAGATCCTTACCGAACTGACCACCCAGAGCTCGGTCGATTCGCGGCAGGCCGGCGCACCGCCCGCCGGCGATGAGCACGCCGAATTCGTCCGCGCCGTGCTCGGCGACACCGAGGACACCTGGCGCCAGCTGTTCCAGCAAGCCGGGCGCGAATACCGGGACCCGGCCCTGGTGCTGTTCAGCCAGGGCGTGAACTCCGCCTGCGGCTTCGCCAGCCAGGCGGTCGGCCCCTTCTACTGCCCCGCCGACCAGCGGGTCTACCTGGACCTGGCGTTCTTCGACGAGCTGGCCCGGCGCTTCGCCGCCGCCGGCGACTTTGCCCAGGCCTACGTGATCGCCCACGAGGTCGGCCATCACGTGCAGACCCTGCTCGGCGTTTCCGCCCGGGTGAATGCCGCCCGCCAGCGCGGCGAGCCTCTGGAGGGCGCGACCGGCCTGCAGGTGCGCCAGGAGCTGCAGGCCGACTGTCTGGCCGGCGTCTGGGCCCATCATGCCCAGCAGCGCCTGGACTGGCTGGAGCCCGGCGACCTGGAGGAAGCCCTGAACGCCGCCAACGCCATCGGCGACGACCGCCTGCAGCGCCACGGCCGCGGCCAGGTGGTGCCCGACTCTTTCACCCACGGCACTTCGGAGCAACGGGTGCGCTGGTTCAAGCTGGGCTTCGAGGGCGGCGAGGTCAGGCGTTGCGACACCTTCCAGACCAGCAGGTTGTGAGGCGCGGCCGGCGCCCTTGAGGCGGGCTCAGCCCACCGGCAGCTGCGCCAGCAGCTCGAAGCAGTCGCGCACCTGCCAGTCGGTCAGCTCGGGCCAGGGGTTTGCCGCCGGGCAGATCAGCACGGCGTGCGCGCCGGCGCCGCGCGCGCACTCCAGGTCGTTGCGGTAGTCGCCGACCATCACCAGCTCTCCGGGCACCACGCCCCAGGCCGCGGCCAGCTGCAGCAGGCCGCCGGGATGGGGCTTGGGCGGCGCCTCGTCGCGACCGACGATGTCCGCGCGGGCGAAGCAGTCGGCCAGGCCGATCGCCTGCAAGGTGAGCAGCGCCAGTTCGTGGGCATTGCGGGTCAGCAGGCCGAGGCGGCAGCCGCGCCCGTGCAGGGTGCGCACCAGCTCCACCGCGCCGCTGGCCGGGCGCGCGGCCAGGGCCAGCGCACGCTCGTGCTCGAGCAGCCAGGCGTGCTTGGCCGCGGCCTGCGCCGCCGGCAGGGCGGCCAGGTGATGGAGGATGTCGTCCTCCGGGGGGATCTCCAGGGCGCGGCGGATGGCGGCGAAATCGTGCACGGCGACGGTCAGGGTGCCGTCCATGTCGAACACCCAGTGGCGGGCGGCGGCGAACCTCATTGCCAGTCCTCGCGCCGGCGGATCAGGCCCTCCTGGGCCATCGAGGCGACCAGCCGGCCGCTGCGGTCGAACACGTGGCCGCGGGCGAAGCCGCGGGCGTTGGCGCTCCAGGGGCTCTCCACCGCGAACAGCAGCCAGTCGTCCAGGCGCAGGTCGCCGTGGAACCACAGGGCATGGTCGAGGCTGGCCACCTGCATGAACTTCTGGAACACCGACACCCCATGCGGCTGCAGCGCGGTGTTCAGCAGGGAGAAATCCGAGGCGTAGGCGAGCAGGTAGCGGTGCAGCTGCGGATCGTCCGGCAGGCGTCCGTCGGCGCGGAACCAGGCGTAGCGGATCGGCGCGCAGGGCTCGGGCGAGAAGGGATTGACCCGGGTCACCGGACGGATCTCGATCGGCTTGGCGCTGATCGCCCAGTCGTGAAGGCGCTCCGGCAGCTGGTCGGCGACCTGCCGCGCCAGCTCGGTTTCCGAGGCCAGCCCCTCCGGCCCCGGCACCTCGGGCATCGTCGGCTGCTGGTGTTCGAGCCCCTCCTCGCCGGCCTGGAAGGAGGCGGAGCAGGTGAAGATCGGCCGGCCCTTCTGGATCGCGGTGACCCGCCGGGCGCTGAAGCTCTTGCCGTCGCGCAGCGGGTCGACCTCGTAGAGCACCGGCAGGCTGGCGTCGCCGGGGCGCAGGAAGTAGCCGTGCAGCGAGTGCACCTGGCGGCCGGGCTCGACCGTCTGGCTGGCCGCCGACACCGCCTGGCCGAGCACCTGGCCGCCGAACAGCTGGCGCAGGCCGAGGTCCTCGCTGCGGCCGCGGAACAGGTTTTCCTCGATGGGCTCGAGGCTCAGCAGGGCGACCAGGTTGTCCAGAATCTCCGTCATCGGGTGTATCCCTCACGCAAGGCTTGGCGGCGTCCAGACGGCCGCCTGAGGGATACGACTTTGCCAGCGCCGGCCGGCCGGGCCAAGGGGCACGCGCTACCAGTAGTTCTCCACCGCCACCTGGCCCGGCTGGCGGTTCAGGCTGAGCTGCAGGCCGCGCGCCTTGAGCAGCGTCCGGCAGTCCCTGATCATCTGCGGATTGCCGCAGAGCATGAGCCGCGAGTGCGCCGGCTCGATCGGCAGGCCGGCGGCGCGCTCCAGCCCGCCGCTGTCGAGCAGCGTGGTGATGCGCTCGTGCAGGGCGCCGGGCACCATCTCGCGGGTCACCAGCGGCAGGTAGCGCAGCTGCGCGGCGCCACCCGGCGCCTGCATGCGCACCGGCAGTTCGGCGATCTGCTCGCGGTAGGCCAGCTCGCCCGCGGTGCGCACGCTGTGCACCAGCAGGATGTGCTCGAAGCGCTGCCAGACCTCCGCATCGCGCAGGATCGAGAGAAAGGGCCCGAGCCCGGTGCCGGAGGCCAGCAGCCAGAGGTCGCGGCCGTCGGGGAAGCGCTCGAGGGTCAGGAAGCCGTAGGGCTGGCGCTCGACGAACAGCGTGTCGCCGGGCTTCAGGCGGCGCAGCTCGCTGGTGAACTCGCCGCCCGGCACCACCACGGAGAAGAACTCCAGCTGCTCCTCGGCCGGCGCCGAGACCATCGAATAGGCACGCCAGACGCTGTTGCCGTCGGCCTTGCAGAGGCCGAGGCGGGCGAACTGGCCGGCGCGGAAACGGAACTCCGGCGGGCGCGTGCAGCGCAGGCTGAACAGGGTGTCCGTCCAGGGCCAGACCTCGAGCAGCGTCTGCCGGGTGAACTTGTCTTCGCTGGCGGTCATACTTCGCTCCTCGTTCGCCGCCGGTATCCGGGCGAACGCCATGACTGTGTCCGGACCGGCGCTCGCGGCCGGGGCGGATCGACCGCCCGGCAAAGGCGCCGGCCTCTCTTTGGTATAGACAAACGCCGTCCCGCCATGCCCATTCTCGACACCCCGTTCGCCCGTCTCGAGCTGCAGCGCCAGCCGCCGCGCCGCGACGATCCCCTGCAGGCCTTCGACGCCGCCGACGAGTACCTGCTGCAGCACCTGCACGAACAGGGCCTGCCTGCGCAGTCGCGGGTCCTCGTGCTCAACGACGCCTTCGGCGCGCTGGCCTGCGCCCTGGCCCCCCATGCTGCGGTCGTCAGCAGCGGCGACTCCCATCTGGGCTGGCTGGCCCTGCAGGACAACCTGCAGCGCAACGGCCTGGCCGCGGACGCGGTGGCCTTCGTGCCGGCCAGCGCGGTCGCCGAGGGGCCTTTCGACCGGGTGCTGATCCGCGTGCCCAAGACCCTGGCGCTGCTCGAGGAGCAGCTGATCCGTCTGCACGGCCGGCTGGCGCCGGGCGCCCAGGTGATCGCCGCCGCCATGCTCAAGCACCTGCCGCGTGCCGCGGGCGAGCTGCTGGAGCGCTACGTCGGTCCGCTACAGGCCTCGCTGGCGGTGAAGAAGGCGCGCCTGCTGTTCGCCACGCCGGAAGAAAAACCTGCCCCGCGCTCGCCCTACCCGAGCCGCTATCGCCTCGACCAGCCGCCCATCGAGCTGGCCAACCACGCCAACGTGTTCTGCCGCGAAGGGCTGGACATCGGCACCCGCGCCTTCCTCCCCCACCTGCCGCGCAACCTAGGCGACGCGCGGGTCGCCGACCTCGGCTGCGGCAACGGGGTGCTGGCCATCGCCTGCGCGCTGGCCAATCCCGGGGCGCGGCTGACCCTGGTCGACGAGTCCTACATGGCCGTGCAGTCGGCCGAAGAGAACTGGCGCGCCGCGCTCGGCGAGCGGCCGGTGGAGATCCGCGCCGCCGACGGCCTGGCCGGGCAGGCGGAGCAGTCGCTGGAGGTCGTGCTGTGCAACCCGCCGTTCCACCAGCAGCAGGTGGTCGGCGACTTCCTCGCCTGGCGCATGTTCCAGCAGGCAAGGGCGGCGCTGGTGCCGGGCGGCGCGCTGTGGATCGTCGGCAACCGCCACCTGGGCTATCACGTCAAGCTCAGGAAGCTGTTCTCCCGCGTCGAGCAGGTGGCGGCGACGCCCAAGTTCGTCATCCTCAAGGCGACTCGCTGAACCGGAAACGCTCGGCTCCGCCCGGAGCCGCCGCCGGCGGGCCCGCGCCATCGGTGCGCAGCTTATCCACAGGCCGCGCCAACGCTTTTCCGGGCAAGCGGAGAGCACCTTCGGCTGCCCCACGTCCCGTCGCCACGCCCCTTGACAGCAGAGAAACCGCCGGCTCCATCCCTTCGGGCGCGGGTGCCGGCCCTTGTCCGGGCCACCGCCGCCCGGCCTAGGGCGAGGAGTTTGTACCCAATCTTATCCACAGAACTTTCGGAGATTTCCCGGGGTGATCAGGGTCTTCCCCGACGTTCGCCGCTACTTTCCCGAACGGGAACCCGCCCGCCGCCGCTCCGCCGGGGTACCATGGGCGCCCCCGTTTACCAAGGACTGCCCCATGCGCCCTCTTGTCGCCACGGTCGATCTGGCCGCCATCCTCCACAACCATGCCTTGGCCAAAAGCTGCGCGCCGCAGGCACGGGCCTTCGCGCTGGTCAAGGCGAACGCCTACGGGCACGGCGTGCGCGAGGTGGTGACGGCGCTGCACGACGAGGCCGACGGCTTCGCCGTGGCCTGCCTGGAGGAGGCCGCCGAGGTCCGCGCCCTGCACAGCCGCGCGCGGATTCTGCTGCTGGAGGGCTGCTTCGAACCGGCGGAGTACCAGCTCGCCGCCCACCTCGGGCTGGACGTGGCGGTGCAGGGCGTCGAGCAGGCCGAGGCACTGCTCGCCGCCGAGCTGGAGCGCCCGCTGAAGCTCTGGCTGAAGCTGGACAGCGGCATGCACCGCCTGGGCTTTTCCGCGCCGGACCTGCGCGACTGGCAGGCCCGCCTGCAGGGCGCCCGCCAGGTCGCCGAACTGAACCTGATGAGCCACTTCGCCTGCGCCGACGAGCCGAACCATCCGCTCACCGCACAGCAACTGGAAAGTTTCCAAGGCCTCGCCGACCTGCCGTTCGCCGGGCGCAGCCTGGCCAACTCGGCGGCCATCCTCGGCCTGCCGCAGGCCCACCTGGACTGGCTGCGCCCGGGCATCATGCTCTACGGCGCCAGTCCCTTCGCCGGGCGCGATGCCGCGGCGCTGGGCCTGCAGCCGGCGATGACCCTGAGCGCGCAGCTGATCGCCATCCGCGAGGTGCCGGCCGGGGAAACGGTCGGCTACGGCGCGACCTGGCGAGCCGGGCGGCCGACACGGATCGGCACGGTGAGCTGCGGCTACGCCGACGGCTATCCGCGCAACGCCCCGGCCGGTACCCCGCTGGCGATCAACGGGCGGCGCGCGCCGCTGGCCGGGCGGGTGTCGATGGACATGCTGACGGTGGACCTGAGCGAGCTGCCCGAGGCGCGGGTCGGCGATCCGGTCGAGCTGTGGGGTGCCGCACTTCCGGTCGACGAGGTCGCCCGCGCCTGCGGCACCATCGGCTACGAGCTGCTGACCCGGGTGACCGCGCGGGTGCCGCGGCGCTACCGTTTCTAGCCGGGCGCCCGGCCCGTCCGGGCGGGCGGAATCCGGCCTATAACCGAGTGTTTTACTCGGCTTTCTGCTCATTTTTTGTGCTATATTGCGCGCCCGTTTTTCTCCGCCCCGGTTCTTGCCATGCACGCAGCCAAGCCGCTCTTCGACTATCCCAAGTACTGGGCCGAATGCTTCGGACCGGCACCCTTCCTGCCGACGAGCCGGGAGGAAATGGAGCAGCTCGGCTGGGACTCCTGCGACGTGATCATCGTCACCGGCGACGCCTACGTGGATCATCCGTCCTTCGGCATGGCGATCATCGGCCGCCTGCTCGAGGCCCAGGGCTTCCGGGTCGGCATCGTCAGCCAGCCGGACTGGCGCACGAAGGACGACTTCATGAAGCTCGGCAAGCCGAACCTGTTCTTCGGGGTCGCCGCCGGCAACATGGACTCGATGATCAACCGCTACACCGCCGACCGGAAGATCCGCTCCGACGACGCCTACACTCCCGGCGGCAGCGCCGGCAAACGTCCGGACCGCGCCAGCCTGGTCTACAGCCAGCGCTGCAAGGAGGCCTGGAGCGAGGTGCCGGTGGTGCTCGGCGGCATCGAGGCCTCGCTGCGGCGCATCGCCCACTACGACTACTGGCAGGACAAGGTGCGCCGCTCGATCCTGATGGACGCCACCGCCGACCTGCTGCTGTTCGGCAACGCCGAGCGCGCCGTGGTGGCGGTCGCCCACCGGCTGGCCGCCGGGGAAGGCATCGCGTCGATCACCGACATCCGCGGCAGCGCCTTCGTCCGCCGCGACACGCCGGAGGGCTGGTTCGAGGTCGACTCCACGCGCATCGACCGGCCGGGCAAGGTCGACAAGATCATCAATCCCTACGTCAACACCCAGGATCTCGAAGCCTGCGCCCTCGAACAGGCCCGGGGCGAGCCGGAAGATCCGCAGGCGGCGCAGCCGGTCGAGCTGCTGCCGCACCCGAAGCTGAGCCGCGAGCGCACCGTGGTCCGCCTGCCGTCCTTCGAGAAGCTGCGCAACGACCCGGTGCTCTACGCCCACGCCAGCCGCGTGCTGCACCAGGAGACCAACCCCGGCAACGCCCGCGCCCTGGCGCAGCGCCACGACACCCTGGACGTCTGGCTCAACCCGCCGCCGATCCCGCTCTCCACCGAGGAGATGGACTACGTGTTCGGCCTGCCCTACGCCCGGGTGCCGCACCCGGCCTACGGCGGCGAGCGCATCCCGGCCTACGAGATGATCCGCTTCTCGGTGAACATCATGCGCGGCTGCTTCGGCGGCTGTACCTTCTGCTCGATCACCGAGCACGAGGGGCGGATCATCCAGAACCGCTCGGAGGAGTCGATCCTGCGCGAGATCGAGGAGATCCGCGACCGGGTGCCGGGCTTCACCGGGGTGATCTCCGACCTCGGCGGGCCGACCGCCAACATGTATCGCATCGCCTGCAAGAGCCGGAAGATCGAGGCCGCCTGCCGCAAGCCGTCCTGCGTCTACCCAGGCATCTGCGACAACCTGAACACCGACCATTCGGCGCTGATCCACCTCTACCGCTCGGCCCGCGACCTGCCGGGGGTGAAGAAGATCCTGATCGCCTCGGGGCTGCGCTACGACCTCGCCGTGGAGTCGCCGGAGTACGTGAAAGAGCTGGTCACCCACCATGTCGGCGGCTACCTGAAGATCGCCCCGGAGCACACCGAGCAAGGCCCGCTCTCGAAGATGATGAAGCCGGGCATCGGCACCTACGACCGCTTCAAGAAGATGTTCGACAAGTTCTCCAAGGAAGCGGGCAAGGAACAGTACCTGATCCCCTACTTCATCGCCGCGCACCCCGGCACCAGCGACGAGGACATGATGAACCTCGCCCTGTGGCTCAAGCGCAACGATTTCCGCGCCGACCAGGTGCAGGCCTTCTACCCCTCGCCGATGGCCACGGCGACGGCCATGTACCACTCGGGACGCGACCCGCTGCACAAGGTGACCTACAAGAGCGACGCGGTGACCATCGTCAAGAGCGAGCACCAGCGCCGCCTGCACAAGGCCTTCCTGCGCTACCACGACCCGCAGAACTGGCCGCTGCTGCGCGAGGCGCTGAAGGAGCTGGGCCGCAGCGATCTGATCGGCAGCGGCAAGCACCAGCTGATCCCGGCCTACCAGCCGGAGAGCGACGGCTACCACAGCGCGCGGCGCAAGAACTCCACCCCGGCCGGCAAGAAGGTCGGCGGGACCACCAACAGCCGGGCCACGACAGGCAAGCCTTTGCTCACCCAGCACACCGGCCTGCCGCCGCGCAGCCAGGATGGCAACCCCTGGGACAAGCGCGAACAGGCCAAGGCCGCCGCCGAAGCGCGGCGCAAGGCCGACAAGGGCGGCAAGTCGGGCGGCAAGGGCGGCAAGCCCAAACGGCCGGTGGCACCGCGCTAGCGTCGCCTCTGGCCGCTCGGGCAGGATTCGTGGCGCGCCGCCAGGGCGTGCTGCGGCCGCCGGATCCGGCCCGGTTCTGCGCTTCGGCGGGCCGGGGCAGGAATGCGAATCCCTGCTGTTTGTAAATTTCTCGCGCCCCAGCCGAAAACTCAATAAAGTGCCGACCCCGTAGCGCTCACCCCTTTCGTGCAGGACTTTGCAATGCCCCGCTCCTTCCGGCTCGGCACCCTCCGCCAATGGCACTGGATCAGCTCCGCCCTCTGCCTGGCGGGCATGCTGCTGTTCGCCATCACCGGCATCACCCTCAACCACGCCGGGCAGATCGAAAGCCGTCCGCAGGTGGAGAACCGCACTGCCCAGCTACCCCCGTCCCTGCAGGCCGTCCTGCTGGCGGAACCGCCCGAGGCCGGCCTGCCGCCGGCGCTGCAGCAGTGGCTGGAGGGCGAGCTGGATATCCGCCTGGCCGGGCGCGAGGCCGAGTGGACGGACGGCACGCTGTACATCGGCCTGGCTCGGCCGGGCATCGATGCCTGGCTGAGCCTGGACCCCCAGTCCGGCGCGCTGGAGTACGAGTCCACCGACCGCGGCTGGATCGCCTGGCTCAACGACCTGCACAAGGGCCGCAACACCGGCGAGGCCTGGACCTGGTTCATCGATGCGTTCGCCGCGTTCTGCGGGATCTTCAGTCTCACCGGGCTGCTGCTGTTGCAACGCCAGGCCGCCTTCCGCCCGAGTACCTGGCCGCTGACCGGCCTCGGCCTGCTGCTGCCGCTGCTGATCGTCCTGCTGTTCGCCCATTGAAGGAGTCATCCATGCGTCACCGCCTGCTGTTGTCCCTCTGCGCGCTGCTCGCCGCGCCGACCTTCGCCGCCGAGCTGGAAATCGGTCTGGAAATCCCCCGCCTCGAGGTCGCCGAGTACCACCGCCCCTATGTCGCCGTCTGGCTGCAGCGGCCGGACAAGACGCACGTCGCCGACCTGGCGGTGTGGTACGGGCTGAACATGAAGAACAACAAGGGCGAGAAGTGGCTCGACTCCCTGCGCCAGTGGTGGCAGGTCAGCGGTCGCCACCTCGACATGCCGGTGGACGGCGTCAGCGGGGCGACCCGCCCGGTGGGCGAGCACCGCCTGACCTTCAGCGACGACCGCGCACCGCTCAAGGACCTGCCGGCCGGCGAATACCACCTGATGGTCGAGGTGGCCCGACAGGGCGGCAAGCGCGAGCTACTGGGCGCGGCCTTCACCTGGCCGCCCGCACAGGCCGAGCAGTTCAAAGCCCAGGGCAAAAGCGAACTGGGCGCCATGACCATCCGCCTGACCCCCTGAGCCGCAGGCCCTCAGCGCTCCGCCTGCTGCGGAGCGCGCCAGGCCAGCAGCCCCAGCGCAGCGAAGGCGGCGCCGGCGAGGAAGGTGGCGGCGGCGCCGAAGCGCTGCCACAGGACGCCGGCGATCACGCTGGCCGCCAGCAGCGCCACGCCACTGAGCAGGTTGAAGAAGCCGAAGGCGGTACCGCGCAAGGCCAGCGGCGCGCTGTCGGCCACCAGCTTGGCCAAGAGGCCCTGGCTGAGGGCCATGTGCAGTCCCCACAGGGCGGCGCCGGCGAAGACCAGCAAAGGACTGGCGGCGCCGGCCAGCAGCAGGTCGGCGAAGATCAGCAGCAACAAGCTGAGCAGCAGCAAGCGACGCGCATCGAGGCGATCGGCGGCCAGTCCGGCCGGATAGGCGCACAGGGCATAGAACAGGTTCATCACCACCAGGGTCAGCGGAACCAGGCCGAGGGACACGCCGACGTCCTCGGCACGCAGGATCAAGAAGGCCTCGCTGAAGCGGGCCAGGGTGAACACCGCACCGATGCCCACCACCCACCAATAGGCGCCGCGCAACTGGCGCACGTCGCCCAAGCGCAGCGGCGGTCGGACGCCCTCCCCGTCCCCGGCGCGCGCCGGCTCCTGCACGTAGCGCAGCAACAGGGCCACAGTGAGGAAGGCCGGGACCACCGCCACCCACATCACCGCCGCGATGTCGTCGGCGAACCAGAACATGAACAGCAACGCCAGCAGCGGACCGGCCACCGCGCCGAGCGAGTCCAGCGCCTGCCGCAGGCCGTAGGCCGCACCGCGCAGCGGCGCCGGCACGATGTCGGCGATCAGCGCATCCCGCGGTGCACCGCGGATGCCCTTGCCGACGCGGTCGGCGAAGCGCGCGGCGAACACCCAGTCGACGCTCGTGGCCAGGGGAAACAGCGGCTTGCTGAAAGCCGCCAGGGCATAGCCAAGCACCATCAGCCGCTTGCGCCGTCCCAAGTGGTCGCTGAGCACCCCGGAGAACACCTTGCCGAACGCGGCGGTGGCCTCGGCCACGCCCTCGACGAGGCCCACCGTCACCAGCGAAGTACCGAGCACGCCGACCATGAACAACGGCAACAGGCTGTGGATCAGCTCGGAGGAGGTGTCCATGAGCATCGAGCCGAAACCCAGCGCCCAGATGCCCGCCGGCAGGGCACGCAGGCCGGCGGTGAAGGCGGAAGGACGCGCCGGAGCAGCCATCTCGGCCTCCCTGTGCGGAATGATGTGGCGTCCTGTTTGACGCTAATCCGCATAGACGGGCCTGTCCAGCGCACTCACTCGTCGAACTGGTAGCTGCCCGGCGCCAGGTTCTCGAAACGCGAGTACTTGCCGAGGAAAGCCAGCCGGGAGGTTCCGATCGGGCCGTTACGCTGCTTGCCGATGATGATCTCGGCAACGCCCTTGAACTCGGTTTCCGGGTGATAGACCTCGTCGCGGTAGACGAACATGATGACGTCGGCGTCCTGCTCGATGGCCCCGGATTCGCGCAGGTCGGAGTTCACCGGCCGCTTGTTGGGACGCTGCTCCAGCGAGCGATTGAGCTGCGAGAGGGCGATCACCGGGCAGTTGAACTCCTTGGCCAGCGCCTTCAGCGAGCGGGAGATTTCGGAAATCTCGTTGACCCGGTTGTCGCCGCTGGAGCCGGGGATCTGCATCAGTTGCAGGTAGTCGACCATGATCATGGCGATCTCGCCATGCTCGCGGGCCAGGCGCCGGGTACGGGCACGCATTTCCGCCGGGCTGATGCCGGCAGTGTCGTCGATGAACAGCTTGCGCTCGTTGAGCAGGTTGACCGCCGAGGTCAGCCGCGGCCAGTCGTCGTCGTCCAGCCGGCCGGCGCGCACCTTGGTCTGGTCGATCCGCCCGAGCGAGGCGAGCATCCGGATCACGATGGATTCGGCAGGCATCTCCAGGGAATACACCACGACTGCCTTGTCGCTGCGCAGTACGGCGTGCTCCACCAGGTTCATCGCAAAGGTGGTCTTGCCCATCGACGGACGCCCGGCGACGATGACCAGGTCGGCCGGCTGCAGGCCGCTGGTCTGCTCGTCCAGATCGGTGAAGCCGGTGGACAGGCCAGTGATGGCGTCGCCCGAGTTGAACAGCGAGTCGATGCGGTCGATGGCCTTGACCAGGATGTCGTTAATCGCCAGCGGACCGCCGGCCTTCGGCCGCGCCTCGGCGATCTGGAAGATCATCCGCTCGGCCTCGTCGAGAATCTCGTCGCCGCTGCGCCCCTGGGGTGCATAGGCACTGTCGGCGATCCGGTTGCTGATGCCGATCAGCTGGCGCAGGGTGGCGCGCTCGCGAACGATCTGCGCATAGGCCTTGATGTTGGCCACCGAGGGGATGTTCTTGGCCAGCTCGCCGAGGTAAGCCAGACCGCCAACCTGCTCCAGGTGGCCTTCCTTGTCCAACTGCTCGGACAGGGTGACCACGTCGAACGGCATGTTGCGCTCGGCCAGCACCGTGATGGCGCGGAAGATCATGCGGTGGTCGTGGCGGTAGAAGTCGCCGTCGGAAACCTGGTCGAGCACTCGCTCCCAGGTGTCGTTGTCCAGCATCAAGCCGCCCAGCACGGCCTGCTCGGCCTCGATGGAATGCGGCGGCACCTTGAGGGCGGCGGTTTCCAGGTCGTACTGCTCGGGAGGACTGATGTCGTTCATGGCTGGCGAGAATTCCGGGACGGCAGAAAGACAACGGGCACGCTCCGCGGCTGCGGAGAGTGCCCGATGTTAGGCGTCTGGCAGCCAGGCCGCCAGACGATGTAGCGACTGCTTAGCCGCCGATCACGACCAGGCGAATGCTGGCCTCGACGTCGGTGTGCAGGTGCAGAGCCACGTCGTATTCGCCGGTCTGGCGAATGGTGCCGTTGGGCAGACGTACTTCGCTCTTCGCCACTTCCAGACCGGCAGCGGTCAGGGCGTCGGCGATGTCGGCGGTACCGATGGAACCGAACAGCTTGCCTTCATCGCCAGCGGTGGCGGTGATGGTGATTTCCAGCTCGTTCAGTTGGGCCGCGCGCTCTTCAGCGGAGGCCTTCTTCTCGGCAGCCAGACGCTCCAGCTCGGCGCGACGGGCTTCGAACGCCGCGACGTTCTCGGCGGTGGCCGCGGTGGCCTTGCCCTGCGGCAGCAGGAAGTTGCGCGCGTAACCGCCCTTTACACTCACCTTGTCGCCCAGGTTGCCCAGGTTGGCGATTTTTTCCAGCAGGATGACGTCCATTTGAGTCTTACCTCTTAACTTTTAACCTTCACCGTTTCGCCGCTCAGGAGCCGCCCTTGGGCGTCTGGCGAGCACGAAAATCAATCAGACTGTCGACGATGGCCAAGACCATCAGCAACGGATAGATCAGTTGCATGAACAGCAGCAGCGTCACATACAGCCCCACCAGCCAGAATCGGCCCAGTCGCCCCTGTGCTACCAGCCCGTGTACCAGAGCCACGCCGGCGAAGACCAGCGGCACGCTGCACAACGGCGTCAGCATGGCCAGCTGCGGCCCCAGGTTGGGGCCGAGCAGCATGCCGGCCAGCAGCGCAAGCGCCCAAGGAAACGGCAGGCGCAGTACGCGGAACTCGCTGGCAAAACCGCCCGGGTTGTACAGCAGACTCTGCCAGTAGCGGCCCAGTATCAGGGCGAGCAGGCTGACGATCTGCAGCAACGCCGCCAGCAGGCCGGTCAGCACCGGCACCAGCAGGGCTCCCAGGTGCGTCTGCTCGTCCGCCGAGAGCGGACCGGACTCCAGCACCTGTGGCATGAGCTTCTGCAGCTCGCCGGCCATGGCCTCGATGGGGGCGCGGAACACCTCCCCCAGCACCAGCGCATAGGCCAAACCGACCGGCACGCTGCCCATCAGCACCAAGCGCCAAGACACACAGGCGCGCAGCAGCTGGGCCAACCCCAAGGTACCGAGCAGCAGCAACAGGGTGCGCGGCTCGCCGAAGTACCACCACACCGCCGCCGGCAGCAGAGCCAGAGCGACGATACCGAAGGCATCGTGCAACCCGCGGCGCAGCAACACCAGACTGCCCGCCGCCGCGCTCAGCCAGAACAGCAGCGGCAAGGCGGCAGTGCTGACGACCACGAAGCTGGCCTGCATGCGACCGCGCATGATGAACTCGGCCAGGGCGCGCATGCGATCTATCCCTTACTTCTGTCGACCGCCCGTCATCAACGGCCGTGGCTGTCGGTGTAGGGCAGCAGGGCCAGGTAGCGGGCACGCTTGATGGCGGTGGCCAGCTGACGCTGATAACGGGCCTTGGTACCGGTGATGCGGCTAGGAACGATCTTGCCGGTTTCGGAGATGTAGGCCTTCAGGGTGTTGAGATCCTTGAAGTCGATCTCTTTCACGCCTTCGGCGGTGAAGCGGCAGAACTTACGACGACGGAAGAAACGTGCCATGGGAGTTGCTCCTCAATAGATCCGTGGATTACTCGTCAGCTTTATCGCTGTCGCTATCGCTGTCGTGACCTTCGTGGCCGCCGTGTTCGGGGCGCTCACGACGCTCGCGGCGCTCGCTACGGTTTTCCTCGGCCTTGAGCATCTCGGACTGGCCGGTGACGGCTTCGTCGCGGCGGATGACCAGGTTGCGGATGACGGCGTCGTTGTAGCGGAAGTTGTCTTCCAGCTCGGCCAGGGCCTTGCCACTGCACTCGACGTTCAGCATCACGTAGTGAGCCTTGTGCACGTTGTTGATGGCATAAGCCAGCTGGCGACGGCCCCAGTCTTCCAGGCGATGGATCTTGCCGCCGTCTTCTTCGATCAGCTTGGTGTAACGCTCCACCATGCCGCCGACCTGCTCGCTCTGATCCGGATGGACCAGAAAAATGATTTCGTAATGACGCATTGGATGCTCCTTACGGGTTGTAGCCTGCCGACGCGGTGCGGTCAGGCAAGGAGTGAAGACTCGTTGGACTTGCCCTGAGCCGGGGCGCAGTGCCCAGGCTCAAGGCAAGGGGCGCAATTCTAGAGAAGGGCCGAGAGGGAAGCAAGGCGCACGGCGCCGCGCGATCATGGTGTACGACGCTGACGCACCGCCTCGAATAGGCAGACACCGGTGGCGACGGATACGTTCAGACTGCTGACGCTACCGACCATCGGCAGGCGCACCAGGTAATCGCAGTGTTCGCGGGTCAGCCGGCGCATGCCCTTGCCCTCGGCGCCCATGATCAGCACGGTCGGACCGCGCAGATCCAGCCCATAGAGTTCCTGCTCGACTTCGCCGGCGGTGCCGACCGTCCACAGGCCGCGTTGGCGGAGCTTCTCCAGGGTCCGCGCCAGGTTGGTCACCGCCACCAGCGGAACCACCTCGGCGGCGCCACAGGCAACCTTGCGCACCGTGGCGTTCAGCGTGGCCGACTTGTCCTTGGGCACGATCACTGCCTGCACGCCGGCTGCGTCGGCAGTACGCAGGCAGGCGCCGAGATTGTGCGGATCGGTGACGCCGTCCAGCACCAGCAGCAGCGGTGGCCCTTCGCAGCGGTCGAGCAACTCGTCGAGCATCGCCTCGCCCCAGACCTGGCTCTGGCTGACCTCGGCGACTACGCCCTGGTGCACGCCCTCGGCCCACTCGTCCAGCTCGCGCCGCTCACGCTGGCCGACCGGCACCCGCGACTGCCGGGCCAACTCGAGCAGCACCTGCGCCCGCGGGTCCTGACGCCCCTCGGCCAGCCAGAGCTGCTTGACCCGCCGGGGATGATGACGCAACAGGGCTTCCACGGCATGCACGCCGTAGATCCTTTCCAGTTCGCTCATGTTCTGGCCTTGCTCCGGGCCTTGCGAGGGGCGCCCTTATCGGCCGGCTTGTGCGGCCTACCGCCCCCCTTTTCGGCAGCCGCCTTGGGCGCCGGCTTCCGGCGCTCCGGCTTGGCGGTCTTGGCCTCGGCCAGCAGTGCCTGCTTGGTCGCCCGACTTTTCTTCACGTCGGTGTTGCCGAGCAGAGCCTCGGCCTGGGCCAGCAGCTCGGAAGCCAGCGGAGCCAGCTCCTTGCCCTTGCCACGCCCCTTGCTGGCAGTCTCCCCGACCGCCGCCTCCAGCTCGGCCCCGCGCCGACGGCGCCCGGTCGGCTGTCCGCGCTCCCCCTCGACCAGCTCGAAGTCGATCCGCCGCTCGTCCAGGTCGACCCGCATCACCCGCACCGCAACGCTGTCGCCGAGCCGGAAGCCGCGCCCACTGCGCTCTCCGGACAGACGGTGGTGAACCGGATCGAAGTGGTAGTAGTCGCCCGGCAAGGCGGTGACATGTACCAGCCCCTCGACATAGATGTCCTTCAGTTCGACGAAGATGCCGAAGCCGGTCACTGCCGTGATCACTCCGTCGAAACTTTCGCCGACGCGATCCTGCATGAACTCGCACTTCAGCCAGTTGACCACGTCGCGGGTCGCTTCGTCGGCACGCCGCTCGGTCATCGAGCAGGCCTCGCCGAGCTGCTCCAGGGTCGCCTCGTCGTAGGGGTAGATGCGTGCCTTGGGCATGCTCGTCGCGCCCGCACGGCGGACATGGGGCGTCTCGCGCTTGGAGCGGATCACGCTGCGGATCGCACGATGCACCAGAAGGTCCGGATAGCGGCGGATCGGCGAGGTGAAATGGGTATAAGCCTCGTAGTTCAGGCCGAAGTGGCCGTGGTTATCGGCGCTGTACACCGCCTGACTGAGCGAACGCAGCATGACCGTCTGGATCAGGTGGAAATCCGGGCGCCCCTGAATCGACTCCAGCAGCATCTGGTAGTCCTTCGGCGTCGGACCGTCCTTGCTACGGTGCAGACTCAGACCGATCTCGCCGAGAAAGGCCTTGAGCTTCTCCAGACGCTCCGCCGGCGGGCCGTCGTGTACCCGGTAGAGCCCCGGCAGTTCGTGCTTCTGCAGGAACGCGGCGGTTGCCACGTTGGCGCAGAGCATGCACTCCTCGATAAGCTTGTGCGCATCGTTGCGTTCGGTCGGCAGGATTTCCGCGATCTTGCGCCCGGAACCGAAGACGATGCGTGTTTCCTGGGTCTCGAAATCAATGGCACCGCGCACCTGACGCGCCTTCACCAGCACCTTGTAGAGCGAGTGAAGCTGCTTGAGGTGCGGCAGCACCCCAGCATAGATGCTGCTCAGCCGCTTGCCCTCCGGGGTCTTCGGCTGCTCCAGCATGGTGCTGACCTTGTTGTAGGTTAGTCGCGCATGGGAATGGATGATTGCCTCGTAGAACTGGTAGTCGGTCATCTTGCCGGAACGGGACAAGGTCATCTCGCAGACCATGGCCAACCGGTCGACCTGCGGGTTGAGCGAGCAGAGACCGTTGGAGAGTTCCTCCGGCAGCATCGGCACCACCCGCTCGGGGAAATACACCGAGTTGCCGCGCCGGCTGGCTTCCTCGTCCAGCGCCGAGCCGATCCTGACGTAGTGGGATACATCGGCGATTGCCACATACAGGCGGTAGCCCCCGGCGAACGGGGCCAGAAGGCCCTTCTCGCAGTAGACCGCGTCGTCGAAGTCGCGAGCATCCTCGCCATCAATGGTGACGAACGGCAAGTGGCGCAGATCGATGCGCTTGAGCTTGTCCTTCTCCTCCACCTCGGGCTTGAGCTTGCTCGCCTCCTTGCGCACGGCCTCCGGCCAGACGTGGGGAATATCGTAGCTGCGCAGGGCGACGTCGATCTCCATGCCCGGCGCCATGTAGTTGCCGATCACCTCGACGATGTCGCCCTGCGGCTGGAAGCGCAGGGTCGGCCAGTGGGTGATGCGGATCTCGACGAACTGGCCGACTACGGCGTTCCCCGTGCGGCCGGGAGTGACCAGCACCTCCTGCTGGATCTTCGGGTTGTCGGGAATGACGAAACCGATGCCGCTCTCTTCGTAATAGCGGCCAACGACGGTTTCGTGAGCCCGTGAGACCACCTCGACGATAGCCCCCTCGCGGCGGCCCCGCCGATCGAAGCCGGATACCCGTGCGAGGGCGCGGTCGCCGTCGAACAGCAGGCGCATCTGCATCGGACCGAGAAAGAGGTCGTCGCTGCCGTCGTCCGGAATCAAGAAGCCGAAGCCATCGCGATGTCCACTGACCCGACCGAGCACCAGATCAAGCTTGTCCACCGGCGCATAGGTGCCGCGACGGGTATGGATCAGTTGGCCATCGCGCTCCATGGCACGCAGGCGCCTGCGCAACGCCTCAAGCTGCTCCTCTTCGCGCAGGCCAAACTCCTCCGCCAGCTCCTCACGGCTGGCAGGGGCCCCGCGATCGTCGAGACGTTTGAGAATCAGCTCGCGACTGGGAATGGGGTTATCGTACTTTTCCGCCTCGCGGGCGGCCTCGGGATCGAGACTTTGCCAATCGGCCATCAGTGCGTTGTCACCTTGTTCATGGTTTCCATTCGATGTATTTGCCATCTGCTTATTGAAGCGCGAAATCCATCTGTCGGTCAGCTTTGCGGTGACAATAATTTTTTCACCGCAAGGGTTTACAAGCCAAGACCTGCTCCGTATAGTTCGCGCCCAACAACGTTGTCAGACGTTGTAGCATGAAATCGACGCGATAGCATCGAGATCAAGATGCAGTGCCCAGGTGGCGGAATTGGTAGACGCACTAGGTTCAGGTCCTAGCGGTGGCAACACCGTGGAAGTTCGAGTCTTCTCCTGGGCACCATATTAAAAGCACGAATCGCCAAAGAGACGTGCAATTTATAGCGGACAGCAGGTTCCGCGTCGGTCGATCCGATGAATACTGCACAAGTCGACGCTTGATCGTCGTATGTGCCCAGGTGGCGGAATTGGTAGACGCACTAGGTTCAGGTCCTAGCGGTGGCAACACCGTGGAAGTTCGAGTCTTCTCCTGGGCACCATCTTATTCATAAAAAACCGAGCCAACGGCTCGGTTTTTTGTTTCTGCACGTTCGAAAATACCATCGAACCCTGAGTGATCCCCACAAAATCACCCCAGTTCCTGCGCTTGCCGGTGGACCTCCCGCCGCAGGGCCAGCTCCAGCTCCCGCAGCCTCTCCGGGGAAATGTCTCCCGCATAAGTGCGTGCATACTCCAG
>Ga0209467_1000552_pt1 | contig 49530 bp, 49 predicted proteins | sample Higcelwee11metaG_FD_187175 | JGI IMG/M metagenome (GOLD analysis project Ga0209467, IMG submission 187175) | Freshwater pond sediment microbial communities from the University of Edinburgh, under environmental carbon perturbations - High... | ecosystem: Environmental > Aquatic > Freshwater >... | reverse complement strand
CAGCCTGGCGGCATAGGTCTCCACAACCCTTGCAATCTTGCTCAGTCCGGTAATGTGACCGTCAGGGATGTATGCCACGTGAGCCTTGCCGTGGAAAGGCAGCATGTGATGCTCGCACATCGAGTAGATGTCGATGTCTTTCACCAGTACCATCTGCCGGTATTCTTCCCTGAAGACGGCGCTGCGGAGTATCTCCTCGGGATCAGCCTGGTAGCCCCTTGTCAGGAAGCTGAGAGCCTTGGCAACCCGCTCGGGTGTCTTGAGCAGCCCTTCCCTGTCAGGATCCTCTCCCAGCAGCTTCAGGATGTTGTAGTAATATCCGGAGATCTCCTTAATGACATCCGGGTTCCATCTCTCGATCTTGTTGTATCCGTTTGACAGCCTGCCGCTGCCATCATTCAGTTTTTCCATCTTATCCGTAGTATTCAACATAATTATTTTCTGTCTCTTCAACCCTCACGCAATGCAATGTGGCATCCTCGGCTCTCAGCGGCTCCTCCAGCTCATACCAGATGGCCATAGCCAGGTTCTCCGTGGTGGCAACCTTCCCCTTCATGAAATCTGTCTCCAGGTTCATGTTCTTATGGTCAAGCTTTTCCACAACTCTATCGATCATTATATCCTTCAGCCGCGTGGCATTCATAAAATATCCCGTCTCAGGATCAGGTTCGCCCCTCACTGTCACCTTGAGAACGTAGTTGTGCCCGTGCCACAGAGGGTTGGAACATTTGCCGTAGATGCTCATGTTCTCCTCATCGCTGAGCTCAGGGCGGAACATTCTGTGTGCGGAGCTGAAACGCTCCCTTCTGGTCAGGTATATCATTACCGCTAATTTAAATGGTTGTCCGGAATGAGGGCTATTATGTTCAAAAATAATATATTTATCATTCTAACGGATGCAACTGATGAAGAATGGTTTCAGGACTATCCTGATCGCAGTGGCCCATCCCTCCGAGGAGGAGGCAGTGCGTCGTGCCACGGAGGCTGCAGGCTGCGGCTGTGAGATCCTTGTCACCGGGGTGGGAGGGGCCGCGGTGTCGTGGGCTTTGCAGAAGAGGTTTTCCTCAGGGTCGTTGCCGGCGCTGGTGATCGGCGCCGGGATAGCGGGAAGCTACAGTGAGACTCTGCCAACGGGTTCCGTGGTCACAACAGTGTCAGACTGTTTTGCTGACATGGGTGTGGATGACAATGGCAGTTTCACATCACTCTTCGGCGCCGGCCTGGCTGATCCTGACAAGCCGCCCTTCACCGGCGGCCGCATAATATGCAGCGGCAGGTGGTTTGACCTTGCCGCCACGATGCTTCCCGTTGTCGCGGGCGCCACGGTGAACATGGCATCCGGATCACAGCCTGTAATAGAACGTATACGGAGAGCATGGAACCCCGGCATCGAAACGATGGAGGGTGCATGGCTGGCTTACACATGCACAATGGCAGGAATACCCTGGATCGCCGTCAGGGCCGTATCCAACATGGTGGAACCGCGCAACCTGAAAAACTGGGACATACCCATCGCCCTGCGCAACCTTGAGGAAAAGATGACCAGGTTGCTTGAGCTCCTCACCGGAAATGAGTCGCAAGGGATAATTCAATGATACAATTACAATTATCTGCAGAGCTATCATGAGACTGACACTTGGCTTTTCTCCCTGCCCCAATGACACATTCATCTTTGAAGCGATGGTGCACGGCAGGGTAGATACAGAGGGACTTGAGTTCGACTGGTTTCTTGCTGATGTTGAGGAGCTTAACCGCAAGGCGGTGAATGGGAGCGTGGATATAACCAAGATGAGTTTTCACGCTTATGCCCGTGCCGCAGCAGGATACCTGATCCTTGAATCCGGCAGCGCACTGGGACGAAGTAACGGACCGCTGGTGGTGAGCAGCAGGAAGATGAGTCCCGGCGAACTGAATGATGTCATGATTGCAATCCCCGGAAAATATACAACCGCCAATCTCCTCTTCAGCATCTTCTGGCCAGCTGCACAACGCAAGCGTGAATACCTCTTCTCCGATATCCCTGAGGCGGTGCTTTCCGGTGAGGCAGACGCCGGCCTGATAATCCATGAGACACGCTTCACCTACAGGGCGATGGGGCTGAGCCTTGTTGCCGATACCGGCACTATGTGGGAGGAGATGACCGGACTGCCTGTGCCACTGGGAGGTATCGTGATCAACCGCAGCATTGACCGGGAGGTTGGCGCGAAGGTGAACAGGTCCATACGGCGAAGCCTGGAATATGCCCGTTCAAACCCGGCCGATTCGATGAAGTTCATCAGGAAACACGCTCGCGAGACCGAAGCAGATGTAGCCCGCGAACACATCAAGCTGTTTGTAAACGACTTCAGCCTGTCACTGGGAGAGGAGGGGAGAAAAGCAATCGAAACACTCTTCTCCGTTGCACAGGAAAGGGGCGTGACAGAGCCTCTGCCCGACAGGATATTTCTGCTCTGAGAGCACCGGAATATGACACAATTTTATATATTTACATGTAATTCATAATAATCTGATCAGGTCATGAAATTTGAACTCCCCCAGTTAAAGTATGCCGCCGGTGACCTTGCGCCTCATCTGAGCCCTGAGACGCTCGAGTACCATTACGGCAAGCACCATCAGGCCTACGTGAATAACCTTAATAACCTTCTTCCGGGGTCACCCTTCGAGGAGGCTTCACTTGAAACAATGATCCGTAAAGCCGAAGGCGGTATCTTCAACAACGCTGCCCAGGTGTGGAACCATACTTTTTATTTTTCTTCATTCTCCCCCACAGGCAAAAGGACGCCATCAGGTACCGTTGCCAAGGCCATTGATGCCGAATACGGCTCGTTCGATGCGTTCAGGGAGGCCTTCACAAAGGCGGCCTCAACACTGTTCGGATCAGGATGGGCATGGCTCTGCATGAAACCGGACGGAAGGCTCACAATAACCCAGGAGTCCAATGCCGGAAACCCTATCAGGTCGGGACTGGTACCGCTTATGACATGCGACGTCTGGGAGCATGCATATTACATTGACTACAGGAACAGGCGCCCCGACTATATCAAGGGTTTCTGGGAACTGCTCGACTGGAAGGTGATCGGTGAGCGGTATGATGAAGCACTGAAAAAATAAGACTATCCTGCAGCCCCGGTGAGGGGCTGCTTCGTTAAGGTTCCTGTGATTTTCCTGCGGAACATGTGATCGGTGCGTTCGCCCTTCTTTTTTCCCTATCTTTGCGCAAAATTCCGACCATGAACCTGTACCAACTAATTGAAAAAACAAGAACTTACCGCCGGTTTGACTCCACCCATGCCGTCTCTGCAGATACCCTGACCTCGCTCGTTGACCTGGCCCGTCTGTCAGCCTCAGGAGCCAACCGCCAGCCATTGAAATATATCCTCGTCACAGAACCTTCGCAGCGCGAAGCTATCTATCCCTGCCTTGCCTGGGCCGGGTACCTCACCAACTGGGAGGGACCTGATCCGATGGAGAGGCCCTCAGCTTATATTGTCATTCTGGGCGACAAGGAGATTTCCGAATCGTTTGGAATCGATCACGGGATTGCTGCACAGAGCATCATGCTGGGCGCTACCGAAGCCGGCCTTGGCGGATGTATTATCGCATCCGTTAAGAAAGAGAGACTCAGGGCAGCGTTCGACATCCCCAAGCAATATGAGGTACTGCTTGTCCTCGCCATAGGCAAGCCGGTTGAAAAGGTGGCCCTCGAGACCATTCAGAATAACGATGTAAAATACTGGCGTGATGATAAAGGCGTTCATCATGTTCCGAAGAGGACGCTTGACGAGATCATACTTGGCAAATAAGCTCTTTCAGGCACTCCTGCTTCTTCTTTTTCTCCTCATACTGAGGCAGCCTGAAGTCCTTGCACAGCAGTCGGGACCGATACTCTTCCACGGCGTCATTTTCGAAGCCGGCACGGGTCAGCCCCTGCCGGATGCTCATTATACGGTCAGAGGCCGGTCGGCCGGAGCTGCCGACAGCAGAGGCATGTTCTCACTCTATGCCCGCTGGCATGACACAATCACATTCACCTGCATCGGTTTCCGTGATTACAGCATCACGGTACAGGATACACTCAGGGCAAAAGAATATACGGCAGGTATCTACCTCACCGGTGACACTACGATGATACCGGCAGTGATTGTAATTCCGCGCCTGGGAAACATCAGGGCGGAGATCATGGCGGAACGCCCCTCCTCCAACCAGGAGATAATAAATGCTTCCAATAACCTCAGGATGGCAGTATACCAGGGGCTGACAACACAACCGGTGCTTGGTGACCCGTTAACCAATTATGAACTCCTGCGACAGAAACAGCGGATGGAGGCTTATGAGAAGGGGCAGATACCGTCAAGCCAGATGATTGGCCTGAGTCCGTTGATACTTATACCTATATTATACAGGCTTGCATCCGGTCCGCCGGAAGATCCCGAACCTCCTGCCCCGCACATCTCCACCCGTGATCTGGAACACCTTCGAAGGGTGCATGATTCGTTGATATTCAGGCATTAGGCGTTAGGCAATAGGCAATAGGTAACAGGCAGTCTTACAATTCTTTATTCTCTACAAGCAAAGGTGGGTCGGGGGATGCTCTTCTTCTACAATGCTTAATCGCATACGGCGAATTTCCACGACTGCCTCCTCTTTAGTCAGACTCTCAACTGCCGACTGCTGACTGCTGACTGCCGACTGAAACCTAACCTTTGACAAACAACGCCTTAATAATATGGCTGGCAATCTTCGGGTTCTCCTTCAGACGACGGGTTGAATAACCGAACCATTTCTCGCCGAACGGAACATACACCCTCATCACATGACCACCGTCAACGATGCTCTGACGCAGCTTCGGTGTGACGCCGTACAACATCTGAAACTCGTACATGTTCTTCGGTACGTTATATTTCTTTATCAGCTCATAGGCCCCGTCAATCAGAGGCTTGTCGTGTGTGGCGATACCCACGTATATTTTGTTCCGGAACATGAACTCCAGATCCTCAAGATAGTGCCGGTTTATCTCCTCATACTTCTTGTAGGCTATCTCCGCCGGTTCAATGTAAATCCCCTTGCAGAGACGATAGTTTGTCGGGATCTCCGGCTTGTTCATGTCAAGCATCTTCTCAAGATCACTGTATGTCCTTTTCAGGTAGGCCTGCACAACCAACCCGACATTCTTCGGGAACTCGGCATGAAGCCGCCTGTAAAGCTCAATCTCGAGGTCCGTGCATGGCGAATCCTCCATGTCTATCCTGCAGAAATTATTGAACGATGCTGCCTTTGCAACTATTTCGCGCATAAGACTGTAGCATACCTCCTTGTCTATCAGCAGCCCGAAGCTTGTCGGCTTTAGCGAATAGTTGCCATTGATGCCGTTCTTCTGTGTCTCCTCAATAAGGTCAAGATATTCCTGTTTGTTTTCTTCAGCTTCTTCAAGTGACTTGATGAACTCCCCAAGCACATCGAGGGTCACTCTTACACCCTGTGAGTTGAGATCTTTGGAGACACGCATGGCGTCAGCCATTGTCACACCTGAGATATATGCACGGGAAAAGATCCAGATGAATTTCTTCGGAAAATACGGCAGAATGGAGGCAATGAACTTATTAAACATCTTCGGGCGTTTTTGTTTTTTTGGCGCTCAAAGATATGAAAAAGCGGAATACGCAAAACAGTGACGGAAATGTCACTATTTGAATGCCTTCTCAGGCAGTCCGTCGCCCTTCAGAGACAGTCTGCTGAAGTACGAAGGCACCTCGCGTCCCATCAGACTGTCGACATACATTTTCGCCAGGTACTGTCCCAGCATGAAGCCCTGTCCCCTCAGCCCCAGGAACAGCCCGTGGTCAGGGTCGATAAACATGCGCGGCTCAGTGTAATATCCGCTCCATAGCGACTGGAAGCCGGCAGAGGAGAGCTCAGGAAGCCAGGAGGTGAAGACCTCTGACACTATCTCCATGAACTCCTTGCTGTTCACCTTCAGGTTCCGTCCCGCTTCAGCGGGGTCGGCTGCCGGCGAGGCACATCCTATTATCTGTCCTGTCTCACCAAGCTGCTGACCGTATACTGCCACGAAGCCTTTATAATTCCGGCGGTCGATCAGCATCGGCAGCGGTGTCTTATTCGGTCCCATCATCGGCAGGCGCCTTGTGATGAAGGCCTGGTGTCGTACGCCGTAGGTTCCTGTGTAATAGCCGAGGCTGCGCGCAAATTCTTCGCCCTGCGCACCCATTGCATTGACGAAAACGGGGGTGACATATTCAATGTATTCTCCCCTGTGGTTCTGCACAATGACACTGTACTCCCTTCCATTGCGGCTTACCCCTGTGACTGTGCTGTCCTCCTCCACACTTCCACCGGCTCTCACGCCCAGGTGCCTGATAAGGTCGATCACCTTACCCGGGGTGGCCTGCCAGCAGTCTTTGGTCAGCAAGGCTGCCCTGTAACTGTTCTTCAGGTCAGGGTTGATCCCCGGGGCTATCTTCGCGGCATAGTCTGCAGGCTTCACGATCTCACCGTCAGTCCATGCCAGTGAGGCCTCCAGCTGACCCATCATGACATCATCATGGGCAAATGTCACGTATTTGATCTCGCGGTAGTTGGTCTCTCCTGTCTTCTGCAGCTCTTTGAAAATTTCGTGGTTATGCCTGGCTATGTCAGAGAGCTCGGGCACGCTGAAGTTAGGCCTGCCACCGGCGATGTTGCGCCATGATGACCCGCGGTCATGGTTTATGAGCACCGGCTTCATGCCTGCCTCGGCAAGGTAGCGCATCAGGGCGCTGCCGGTGATGCCTCCTCCGGCTACAAGGGCTCCCACGTGTACCTTTTTCCTCTCACCGGGGGTGATAATTACCTCGGGCGTGCTCAGCGGGAAGAGCTCCCCCATTGAGATCTGGTTAGAGAGCGGAGCCCTCGGCGTGGCGTCACCCACTATCTCTATCCCGGAGGGTTTGAGAAGCATCGAAAGTCTCTTGATGCATCGCTTGCCTCGGCACGGCCCCATCCCGAGACGGGTGGTATGCTTGATCTCATCCACCGAGATGTATTTTCTGTCACCGATGACAGCCATTATCTCCTCCACATTCACATCCTCGCAGTGGCATACATATTCCTTCGACTCCATCCCGGTGGCCGGAGTGAAAGTCACCGCTTCCGGATAACTATCCTTCGCAATAAATCCGCGTGCGGCAACAATATCCTTTCCCGTGGGAGTGACAGCCCTGACCCTTGCAACATTTGTCCTGTTGGGCTTCAGCATCACCTTCTCTATAACCCCCTCACCAACTTTCTTTCCGTTGTTGTCCACGAGCCAAACTTCCTTCCCCTCCTCAACAAAGTACTCAACAGGGAGGAAGAGCTGGTTCTTTGCAGTGTTATAACCGAAGATAGCCAGCCCCGGACACTGGTAGACACACTTGAGGCAGCCGGTGCATTTTTCAAAGTCAATTGCCGGCACCGTATCAGGTGATGCCTTTGTTATCGCCCCGTGCGGACATGCAAACTGGCATGGGTTGCATGCGAAACTGTAAAGACAATCGATTATGACGAATGGCCTGGCATTCATCCTTGTCTCGTCAGGCATCAACGGGTTGTCGATGACCCTTGTCGGGTGCTGCTGCGAGTCAATGTATTCTTTTGATAAGGAAAGATATTCGCTGTAATTGCTGCGCACACCCATCTCCTGGATAATCTCCATTGCGGCCTGCTTGCCGCGAAGCACTGCCGTGGTGCCCTCTCCGATGCGCATTGCGTCGCCAGCGGAGAACACCTTCGTGCCGAACACCTCACGACCCTTGACAAGGAGCTGATTGTCAGGGATCAGGCCTGTGCATATGTTGATTGCATCGATGCCGTCAATTATTTTTTCTGTTCCCGGGACAGGGGTGAAGTCGCGGCACTCGGCAACGACCGCACCGCAGATGCCGTCATTTGTACTGTTGGGAATTGCCCTGACAAGCATGTGAGAAAGGATTACCGGTATGCCCAGCCTCCTTACCCTGTTGGCCTGCACCGGGAAGCCCCCCTCATAAGGCATCGCCTCGATGATTGCCTTCACCTTTGCGCCGGCCTGCATAAGCTGGTAGGATGTGAGGTAGCCGATGTTACCGGCACCCACGGTAAGAATATTCTTTCCAAGGAGAGTGAACTCCTGGTTCATCATCTTCTGTATCACTGCGGCGGTATAGACACCGGGCAGGTCGTCATTGCCGAAGGCCGGCATGAACGGTACGGCCCCGGTCGCAACTATCAGGTACTGTGCATCCACGAAGAATATCTCCCCGGTACGCATATTCTTGGCAGCAATTCTCTGTCCCTCGAGGATGTCCCATATCGTCGAGTTAAGCATTATGCCGTCATGAGATTCTCCTGCAAGGTTCTTTGCTATGTCAAATCCCCTCATCCCCCCGAACCGCTGTTCCTTCTCGAAGAAGAAGAACTGGTGCGTCTGCATCAGGAACTGACCTCCGATGTGGTCATTGCTGTCGATTACAAGGTTGGGAACATTATGCCTGTTGAGCACCTCCCTTGCTGCCAGGCCCGCCGGTCCCGCTCCCGCGATGGCCACAACAGTGCGGTATACCTTCCTCGTCATGCCGTCAGCCCTGACAGTAACAGCTGACTGGTAGCCGGCAGGTATCTCTGACACCTCCCTGACGCCATCGACCGGGGTGATGCAGATCCGTTTCACAAAACCGTCAACAAGCATCTCGCAGGCGCCACACTTGCCTATACCGCACTCAAGGCTCCTGTTCCGGTTGTCGAGACTGTGCGTATGCACCGGAAATCCAGCCTGGTGAAGCGCTGCCGCAATTGTAAATCCCTTCATGCCGTGCACTTCCCTGCCGCTGTAGATAAAACTCGTCTCCTTCTCCTTCGGAATGTCAAGTATGGGATGCTGTAATATTCTGGTCATGGGTTCTTCTTTCACAAAATGATTCAATTTCCAAAATAAACCCGATAGGCTTTATATTTCAATGACGTATATCAGAGGCATTACATGATTTAATACATTTTTTACCTTATTTTGAAAAAAAATATCACCCCGTGCAACCATTTGACAGCGTCTGTTGTCTTCCCGATGTGCTCAGCTTATGATGAGTGAACAACATATCCTTGATGGCTGTATCAGACACAACAGAAAAGCGCAGCAGGCCCTGTGGAAGCAACACTCCGCGTACCTGCTGGCCGTCTGCATGAGATACGCCACTGACAGGCCTGAGGCCGAGGATATGCTGCAGGAAGCTTTCCTGAAGATTTATTTCAATCTCAGGGAATATTCCGGTACAGGTTCTTTCAGGGGATGGCTCAGAAAGGTGACTGTAAACACGGCTATCACATACTATCACAGAAACCTGAAGCACAAGCACCAGGTCGATATTGAGGAGTATGTGAGCGCAGAAACGGGAATTGCAGGGTTCGAGGAGGATTTCTGTACCGCTGAGGATCTCTACCGGGTCCTGGGCGAGCTGTCACCGGGCTACAGAATGGTCTTTAACCTTTATACAATTGAGGGATATAAGCACCAGGAGATAGCAGAGATGCTGGGAATAGATGTGAATACTTCAAAATCACAATACAGCAGGGCGAGGGCGATACTGAGGAAGAAGCTTGACGACCTTGCAAGGATGAAAGGAAAATATACCTGAAAAGGAGATGACTGAAGAGGAGAGAGATAATGGTCTTGAGAGTCTCTTCCGCAATAAGCTGGAAGAGAATGAGATGGTTCCGGGCAGCGACCTGACAGGCCGTTTCATGGTCCGTCTCGGCAGGCGTGAGTTCTTCAGGTTCAACCCATTTAGATTCAATGTATATTATCTTACTGTGGCGGTGGCCGGGCTGATGGTGGCAGGACTGATGCTGTTGTCAGACCCCCGGGAAGAGGCCGGTATACCGCAACCTGAGCCGGGAAACGGATCAGTTGCGGCAGTGACACCGGAAGAGGTCAGAACGGAGCCGAAAACAGCCGCAGTCACTGAGTCCGATGCCCCTTCAGTTACCGGACAGCAGAACGCGGATGTCAAGGCTGCACCCGCTGCAATAACAGCCGGTGAGAGCCATGAGCGTGAGTCGGTTATCACATCACCCGGTACTGCCGGGAGCGAAATAACAGTAAGCACCCTGAATTCCGGAAACCAGGCTGCAGTTCCGTCGCCTGTGACGGTCCTTTCAATTGAGACATCGGTCACCTCCGGCTGCATGCCCCTTCGCGTCAGCTTCAGATGCAATGCGTCAGAAAGTAATAAGGTGTCATGGAGCTTCGGAGACGGGGGTACGTCACCCCTCAGGGAGACTGACTACATCTATGATATTCCCGGCAGGTACCGTGTCATGCTGACAGTTATTGACAGCAGGGGAAGAACGTCCACGGCTACAGTCCGGATCGAGGTTCATGAGAGACCGCGGGCTGCCTTCGAGGTGATCAACATCGAGTCGCCGGAGGAAGGAGGCAAACTGTCGTTCGTGAATATGTCAGAAGGAGCAGTTGAATACCTCTGGAACTTTGGTGATGGCACCATCTCAACCCTGCCGGACCCCTCTCACATGTACGATCGGATGGGCACATACGATGTCAGTCTTGTGGCTTATTCAGCTGAGGGATGCCCCGACTCGGTGACTGTCAGCGATATCTTCACGGACCTGGGAATGTATATCAGGTTCCCCAACGTCTTCGTCCCAAACAGGGGAGGCCCTACAGGTGGTTACTACAACACGCGCACCGACGAGGAGAGCCAGGTGTTTCATCCGGTTGCTTCCGGCATCGCCGAATACAATCTAAAGATTTACAACAGGGCAGGCCTGATGGTTTTTGAGAGCAATGATATCGGGATGGGATGGGATGGCTGGCACAAGGGCGAGCTGTGCGCTCCGGGTGTCTATGTGTGGAAGGTGAGAGGAACATACCGCAATGGACAATCTTTTGTAATGGCCGGGGATGTAACTCTTTTAAATTATTGATCTATAATTTATTGCAGGCCATTTGTTAATATCTCTCCCATCACATGGGCGAAATGTTGATATATTATGATGTAACCTTCCTGAAGTTTGGCCGTATAATTAGCTACTTTGTGTAACTAAAACGGATCCGGATTGCCATTACGAACTAAATATCTCTTAGGCCTGCTTCTCTCAGTTTCAGTTATTATGCAGGGTCAGGACCCCCAGTTCTCGCAGTTCTACGCCAACCAGCTTTATCTTGCTCCTTCGTTTGCCGGAGCGACTGAAGACTACCGCCTGGCGATGAACTGGCGCAACCAGTGGCCATCAATTCCCGGAGTATTCCACACATACAGCTTCTCATTTGACAAGGCAGTTCCGAACTTCAATTCGGGTGTCGGCATACTTGCAACGTATGACGTTGCCGGTTCGGGCGAACTGAGTACCACCAACATAGGGCTCCTCTACTCTTATGACATCCAGGTCAATGAGGACTGGCACATAAGGCCCGGCATTAACTTCAAGTTTACATACCTGGGGCTCGATCTTACAAAGCTTGTATGGAACAGCCAGATTACAACCGGCGGAACACTGCCCCCGATAACTCCGCCTCCGTTTGACAACGTGGCGGACATAGACTTCACCCTGTCCGGTCTGGCTTACAATGAAAAGATATGGGGTGGATTTACCCTGGACCACCTTCTCAGGCCAAAAACATCCTTCTGGGGCGACAACAACACTGTCCCGATGAAACTGGATCTCTTCGGCGGGTTCCAGATAATCAGCCGCGGCAGGCTTCGCACAAAGCTGACCGAAGTCCTGTCTGTTGCCGCTAACGTAATGTTCCAGGGCGACTTCTTCCAGTCCGATGTGGGATTCTACTACTTCAAGAATCCTCTTGTATTCGGTGTATGGTACAGGGGGATACCCTTCGCCACTTCGAAGGATGTTTCATCGCAGGCCGGAGACGCAATTATCGGGATGCTTGGCATCAAAACCGACCAGTTGAACATTGGCCTTAGTTATGACTTTACAATATCCAACCTGATAACCTCATCGGGAGGAGCTTATGAGATATCCCTGATTTATACATTCACTTCCGCCCAGGTTAAACGCGGCGGAAAGATCCACGCAATCCCCTGTCCGGAATTCTGACGGTTGCTTCCCGGTTCGCCGGACCCCTCAACTCCTTACTCTTTTTGGTATTTAAAATTTGTGTATGTTTGTGCAACAATTTGTTGAACCATAACCTAATTTCTGAAATGAAAAGAATATCATTTGCCAGTAACACCCTGATCATAACAGTATTCATTGCTGCAGGAGCACTCATAATGTCCGGTTGCGGCAAGAACAAACCCGCCGGCACCGATGGCACGGGGTCAAAGAATCTCCAGGGCGGAATTGCATTCGTTGAACTTGATTCAGTCATTGCCAACTTTGACATGGCCACAGACAAGGCATCTGAACTGGAAGAGAAAACCAAAAGTTCGGAAGCGGAACTGGCATCCAAGTCTCAGGCATTTGACCGGGATGTAAGGGATTTCCAGAACAAGGTGCAGAAGGGCCTCGTCACCAGGGCTACCGCAGCAGAGATGGAGCAGACACTGACCCAACAGCAGCAGACCCTGCTTGCACGCCGCGATGAAATGGCTTATAACCTCAATGAGGAGGGTCTCGTGGCACAGAGACAGGTGCTCGAGTACATTAACAGTTACCTTGTTGAATTCAACGGTGACCGCGGCTTCCAGTATATCCTTGCAAAACAGTTCCCCGGCCCCATCCTGTTCAGTGACTCCACGCTTGATGTCACTGCGGACGTCATCGCCGGCCTGAATGCAAAATACAACGCTGAAAAGGCGAAGAAATAAAGTTTACCTGCGTGAACTTTCCGAAGCCTGCTTACGAGCGGGCTTTGGTGTTTTTGACACCTTGCGCTCGCGTCTGATCTTGCGCTCCTCGTCAGGGCTTACTATGATGAAGAGATCCTCATCCGGCCTCTTCATACGGTACTGTTCACGGGCATACTTTTCGAGGTTCTCATTGCTTGTACGGAGCTCATTGAGCTTGCGCCTGTCCTCTTCGATGCGGCCCATGTAATACTCCTTCTCATTCTCCAGCCTGTTGCGGGTTCTTATCTCACGCACCCTTGATATAAGGTTATTGGGGTCAAGAAGGATTATCCAGACCAGGAAGACAAGAACCGTGAGAATATATTTGTTCTTCATCCATGGCGGCATCCTGTCGCGCAGGGCTGCCAGTGTGAACCGCTGCCAGAAATCTTCCTTCAATGTGTTATGCTTTTTTGTTTTGAACTGTTTTCATCCTCCGCTCATCAGGTATATGACCTGAACCGTGTCCCCGTCATTGATTAACTCCCTCCCGTAACTGTCGCGATCAATGATTCGCCCGTTGATCTTCACTATCCTTAGCCTGAATGTATATTTCTTCAGTTCAAGAAGTCTCTCGACGGTGATGCTTCCGGCATCAATTGAAAGAGGTTCATTGTTCAGCGTTATCTCCATTGATGCAAAGTTATCATGCTGTTCGGGATTGGCAAATATAATTCAGGCAATAGGCAATTGGCAACAGGCAATAGTGGTGATGGCAGGAGCGGGGAGGCATTCCAGATACAATGCTGTATCGCCTAAGGCGAAAAGTCCCCGGGGCCGCGTATTTACAATGCTGTATCGCCTACGGCGAAAAGTCCAGTGGGCCGCGTATTTACAATGCTGTATCGCCTATGGCGAAGGGCCCATTGGTTGCATGGATATACAATGCCGCCTCCCCAGCGGTGAACTCTTGCGCGTAGCGCATAAAGCATTGTAGAACAATATTTTAAGAAAGATATTTTTCCTCGTAGAGGATAAAGAATTGTAATTTCACCAACGCCCTCACCCTCCTTCCGACTGGTAATCGGCTGCATATTGACTATTATCATTAGATTACGGATATTTACAAACGATATTTGTATTTGACACTGAAAACTATTTAATAACGAACTATGGATATCAGCGAAATCAGGGCGAAGCACAAGCTTCTCAAGAGATGGAACTACAAATGGACTCCCCTCGACAAGGGTTATACCGACAAAACCCTCTACGTCAACGTCGGTACACCTGAGATAAAAGAGAAGGACGTGCCACTTGTTATGAAGGAAAAATTCATTGGCGGCAAGGGCTATGGCCTCCGCTACCTGTGGGATGCAACCAAACCCGACACAAAATGGGATGACCCGGAGAATGAAATAGTAATATCTTCAGGCCCCATTGGCGGTATAACACAGTATTCCGGCTCCGGCAAGTCGCTTGTGGTGACGATCTCGCCTCAGACTGACTCGGTGATGGACAGCAACGTCGGCGGCTTCTTTGGCCCGTTCCTTAAGTTCTCGGGCTTTGATGCCATTGAGATTCAGGGTAAGGCTGCCAGCGACGTCATTGTCTTTATAAACGGCGTTGACCATTATGTCGAAATCTTCGAGGCACCCGCCGAGGCGCTCGACAGCCACGTGCTCGCTGAGCAGCTGACAGACATGTTTGCCAATGACGAGGCGGACAGGAAAAACATAGGCATCGTTTCAACCGGGTCTGCTGCCGAACACTCGCTTATAGGCATGCTCAACTTCACCTTCTATGATCCCAAACGCAAGAAGATCAGGATGAAGCAGGCCGGTCGCGGCGGCATTGGAACCGTTTTGCGCAACAAAAAGATCAAGGCCATCGTCTGCAAGATCCCCGGTGTCAAGGGTAACCTTAACAACGTTGTTGACCTCGAGGCGATACAGGAACGCGGACGCCGCTTCAACCGCGAAATGCGCGAGCTTGACGACAAGCAGTGCAAGATGCGCCAGATTGGCACAGCGCACCTTATGGAGATAATGGATGACCATGATCTCCTGCCTACCCATAATTATAAGTTCGGATCACATAAGGACTCACCCAGGATTGATTCCGGAGTGTGGAAATCGTTCTTCACCCAGGGAATTCCTGACGGTTGCTGGATTGGTTGCAACATGGCATGCTCGAAGGCTGTTGATGACTATGTGCTTGCCTCCGGACCCTACAAGGGACACAAGGTCATTGTTGACGGTCCGGAATACGAGACAGCAGCCGGACTGGGCTCCAACGGCGGATTCTTCGATCCGAGATACATTATAGAAACCAACTTCTACTGTGATACTTACGGTATATGCACAATAACCTGGGGCACCAGCCTTGCATTCATCCAGGAGTGCTACCAGAACGGCATACTGAACAAGGAGCGTACCGGCGGTCTCGAGCTCACGTTCGGGAATATTCCACCGGCACTTGAGCTGCTTCACCAGGTAGCCCGCGGCGAGGGATTCGGCCAGATTGCCGGGCAGGGTATCCGCCGCATGAAGCAGATCTTTGCAGAGAAGGGATGGGGTGACCCGAAGTTCATGCAGGACATCGGCATGGAGAACAAGGGCCTAGAATACTCGCAGTATATGTCGAAGGAGTCACTTGCACAGCAGGGCGGCTATGCCATGACAAACAAGGGACCACAGCATGATGAAGCATGGCTGATCTTCATGGACATGGTTAACAACCAGATCCCGACATTCGAGAACAAGGCCGAAGCACTTCATTACTTCCCGATGTTCCGCACCTGGTTCGGACTTGTGGGACTCTGCAAGCTGCCATGGAACGACGTGGAGCCTGAGACCAACGCCCAGACGGACGAGCCGGCAAAGGTTCCCGAGCACGTTGACAACTACGTCACAATTTATAAGTCTGTCACCGGAAGACCGTTTGACAAGCACAGGCTGGTAGAGGATTCTGAGCGGGTTTATAACTTCCAGAGGGTGTTCAACATTCGCCGCGGCTACGGCAGACGCAAGGATGATGACCAGCCGTACCGTGCCTGCGGCCCTGTCACCGTTGAGGAATACCTGTCACGCCAGGAGAGATATGACAAACAGCTGAAGGAGAAGATAGGTGTCAACCCCGAGGGGATGAGCACGGAGGAGAAGATCAGGCTGACGAGGGTGCACAGGGAAAAACAGTATGACCTGCTCCGCGATGCCGTCTACAAGCGCCGCGGATGGAACAACAACGGCATCCCCACAATCGAGCACCTGAAAAAGATCGGGATGGACTTCCCGGAGGTGATTGAGGTGGTTACGCCGCTGCAGTAGTCAGGAAGCAGATATAGAATGAGGAGGCCGGTCAATTGAACCGGCCTTTCTCTTCCTGTGGCCCGATCACGCTGAGAGCCATTAGGCTTAAGTGCGGTTATTTACTGTACTTCGACTTGTTGAATGCCGCCTCAATCCTGTCAAAAGCATCAACGGGGTTTGTAAGCGGCATCTCCGAAGTAAAAAGCTCATAATCGAGCATCTTAGCCTTCTTGCTTTTCTCAAAGGTTGGCAGCTTGGTGCGGTTGGTTGTCTCCAGGTGGTTCCCCTCTTCATCCACGATGATGATCTTCGGGAGAAAGACTCCCTTCCGGCCGATGAACCGGTCCATGACACCTACTGCCTCCTCGTACTCTTTCCGTTTTGCCCTCCCCAGGGCTTCATATTTCAGCATCTTCTTGTTATCCCAGGTAAGAACGCTGGCATAACTCTCCGAGATCTTGTCGTCAATATTCGAGTCGATGTTCAGGGTGTCATGTCCTGAGGGCATCAGCAGAACCTTGCCTCCTCCGCCCTCAATGTTTGCTGCGTAGCGAGGCACTGTGATACCGCTGATCCACCCCTGCAGGTGCTTCATGTAGATCTTGCCAACCTGAATCGGCGTGATGAAATGGACTATGCCACGCTCCTTGTGACATTGGAGGAGGTAGTAGGGGTGGACCCCGATCCAGAACATTCGCCTGAAAGTCTCCGCCAGGGTCCGGTAGTGGTCATTCACATGGTTCAGCAGCACGGTCTGGTTCCTGATTGTGAAGCCGTGCATGGTGATCTTCCTTACTGCCGCTGCCAGGTCAGCCGTCACCTCCTGGTAATGATTTATATGGGTCATGAAGTAGACGTACTTCTCCGGACCCCTGTTGTACCTGTTCGACGACTTTCTGATCATCTCAAGGAGCTCAGAGGTAATCAGCATGGGCAGCACCACCGGAACCCGGGTGGCTATCCGTATTACTCTGAGATGGGGTATCCGGCTGAGTTCCCCGAGGATGTATTTCAGCCGCCTGAAACTTATCATCAGTGCATCACCTCCGGTGACGAGCACTTCGTTGATATTCCTGTTGTAGCCGATATAAAAGATACCCTTGTCCACTTCGCGGCTGCTTACATCGGCTGTAGTGTCGAGCGACTTCGCCCGCTGGCAGTGAACACAGTATGATGCGCAGCTTGTGTTTTCAGCGACAAAAAGCGCCACCCTGTTCGGGTAGCGTTGATAGACCGCGCCGTAACTGCGTGATCCTTCGCTCATGGCTCCCTCGACGCCTGCGTCAGGGAACATCAGGTTGGCAGGAGTGGGCACGCTCTGCCAGAAAATGGGATCGAGACGCTTCTGTGATATTTCACCGAAGAAGACCGGGTTGAACGGATCTTCCTGCATAAGCGAGGCATAGTAGGGAGTGATACGGAGGGGCTCCTTCCCCTCCTGCCTCAGAGTTCCGATTGTTCTTCTTATCTCTGCTTCCTGGTAATCAGTAAGCCGGATCACCTTTTTAAGCTGGTCAACAGACCTTATTGAGTTCTTCCTTTGCCAGGCAGGGTCATTCCACTGCTCCGGCGTCACATCTTTCCATAATTCAATCTTGTTGTACTTCCGGGGATGGTAAAAGAAATCCTCGTTAAAAGTCATCAGCACCTCCTTCTTTATTAGTTATGTAAATACCTGCTATTCCACACCAGGAATAACAAATATAGCATTTTTTACCGGTTTTCTAACCCTCCAGCTTCTCCAGCAGCTCGCGGAACTCATCCCACCTGCCTTCATGCAGCAGGAGTGCCTGGTGCGGCCAGCTTTCCGGATTGTGTATGCGGAAGTGTTCACCCCCGTCCTCATGCAGAATTGCAGTGAGGTAATTGGGAGAGGTCTCAGACAGTGTCTTCCATGTTGTTATTCCGCGGTTGATCAGCAGTTTTGCTATCTTCGGACCGATGCCATTCACTACCTTGAGGTCGTCAGTTTTTATTTTCTCAGGTGAAAACAGAGGCATAGCGGCATCTGCCGGCAAATCAGCAATTCCATGGGTCCCTTTTATCTTAAGCGCCTCTTCCAGCTCTGTCTTCAGCACTGCTAACTCTTTCTCCTGTCTGTCAATGGTGAGCTTCAGGCTGGCAATCCCATCGTCCATCTGGCGCACTTTTGCTTCAAGCCCGGTCCTTTCATCTACAAGTCTCTTTATCTTCGCTTTCAGACTTTCAATTTCAGCATCCAGTACAGCTATCCGTTTCTTACAGCGCCCCCTTTCGAGGTACCAGCCGATAAGATAACCAAGGAGTGCCGCGATCAGCAGCACAAACAGAATAAACAGCAGATCTGCTGTGAATCGTTCTGCCATGATGTTCAGATTATTACTTTGATTTCAGTTCTTCTGTTTGCGGCTCTCCCCTCGGGCGTGCTGTTAGACGCTGCGGGTTCGGATGAACCCTTCGATGATGTCACAATCTGCTCCGCATTTATCCCTGCGTTAACCAGGTATGATTTTACAGATTCGGCTCTCATGAGCCCCAGTCTGATATTGTATGCCTCTGTGCCGGTTGCATCGGCATGCCCCGTCACATCTATCTTTGCCGAAGGGTTATTGTCGAGGACCAGCTTAAGCTTTTTCAGGTATTCGTCGCTTATGCCGCTCATGTCTCCGTCGGAGGATGAGCTTTGGAAGAGGCAATTCTGTGCGCCTGTTTGTGACAGCCAGCCTTTTGCCTCATCGACGGAGGCGAGGAGAAGCTGTTCAGGGGTAGGCGCTGCTGCGTCACCGGTGTCCTGAAGTTCGACGGTGGGTGCGACTGCCTGTTCGCAGTCGCACCTTATCTTACATACATACCAGTAAGAAGCACCGGCGATCCAGAGCACCAAAAGAACAGACAGTAAAAATACCGGCTGTCTCATGGTGATGCGGCTTACCTGCGGCGGGTGATCCCGCCGAGGATTGATCCGAGCAGTCCGCCGCCCCTCGACTGGGACGATGAGCCGCCTTTGAGCAGGAATCCTGCCACGTCGTCAAGGATGCTTCCGTCGCCGTCAGCATCAAGGAGAGCTCCGACACCTGAAATGCCCTTGCCGCCAGTGTCGCGCTTCTTTGACAGGGCGCCGAGAACGAGCGGTGCAAGTGCCGGGATCATTTTCATGATGGTTCCGGCATCAATGTTCATCCTTTTTGCCAGCGCCTGGGCTGCCTGCAGGCCTCCTGCATCGCCGAGAAGACCGCCGAGGTTGGGGTCAACCTGCTCAGCATGAGCCTTGTTGGAGACCAGATCCTTTATGTTATTGAGAACGGAAGCATCTCCGTACTTGTTAAGGATGTGATCAACCCTCTCGTCTCCGCCGCGGGTGTCTTTCTGCCTCTTAAGACCTGCAATGATCAGCGGGGCCAGCTGTGGAATAAGCTTCTGCACGGTGCCCTGATCAACATTGAAGTTGCTTGACATTTGTTTGGTCACCTCAGGACCGTAGCTTTTGAGGAATTCATCAATAAATCCTGCCATGATTTGTTTTGTTGTTTAGGTAGAAGTTAATATTCGAGTTTAGAAACTCCGATCAGATAGTCTCTAAAGATAAAAAATCAGGGACTAAAATCAAAATCTTTTTTGCACCGTACATGCCCCTGCCTCAACAGCTAAATCACTACGACTTTCAGAATCTCAGATTGAGGCTCCGCAGACCCTCAGACCCTCAGACTCTCAGACCCTCAGACTCTCAGACTCTCAGCCCCTCAGACTCTCAGACCCTCAGCCCCTCAGACTCTCAGACCCTCAGCCCCTCAGACCCTCAGACCCTCAGACTCTCAGACTCTCAGACCCTCAGACCCTCAGACCCTCAGACTCTCATCCGCCAGTTGGCGGATCAGACCCTAATAGGACAGTCTGACCACCACGCCGTCCATCGAGTTGCACAGTACACCGCCACCCTTCAGCGGCACTATATTGTTTATCAGGCATGATGAGATCCTGTGACTCCAGAGAAGGGCACCATCGGAAAGTGATACTGCATGTACTGCTCCTTTGTCCGAGGGTATGAATATAATACCGTCAGCGCATGTTATAACCCCGGGGGCAATGTCGTATCCGATATTGAAATCTGTCTTCCATATTACTTCAGGCAGATTGGCGGCCGTGTTGACCCCGATTACAACACCATTCATTGTTTTAGCAAGAACCATTGTGCTGTCCGGTGTGATCCCTATCGACTCCCTGACTGCGATGCCTCCCAGGTCGGAGTGCCAGATCAGTTTCCCGGTAATGGCATCGAGACATGCCATCTTTCTGTCGGGCGCCACAATAAAAACCCGGTTGCCGGTCGCTACAGGCACACAGGCAGCAGGGGAGAGCATCCTGTTAGTATAGCCGTTACTCCATACCCACCTTGTTACACCTGTCTCACTGTCAATGGCATAAAAGCGGTTGTCCCAGGTGCCGAACATAATCATACCCTTGTAGATGAGAGGGGTGGTCTCGACAAACCCCGCTATTTCGCCGTTACTCCAGAGCAGGGAACCATCCTTCATGTCAAGCGCATGGCACCGGCCAGATGATCCTGCGATAAACACACTTCCGCCGCTTATCACCGGTGAAGCCACCACAGGCTGCTTCGCGTCAAAGCTCCAGAGCAGTTTCCCGTTCCTGAGCCCGAAGGCTCTCACAATGCCGTCGGCAGACACGGCTATCACCCTCTTACCGTCTGTTGCAGGGGTGCTGTAGATCTTGGCCCCCGCCTGAAAAGTCCACCTTGCCTGCCCGCTTCTCAGGGAGAGAACCTTTATCTCTCCTGCTGTGTTGGTTACAATAGCGAACCTCCCGGCCACCGTCGCCCCTGCGCCGATATCCGCCTTCTCCTGCACCCGCCAAACCTCTCGCACTGAACCGTACCTGCTGTTCATCGAGTAATCAGGCCTTCGCCATTTTGTTGTGTCGGCGCCGAAGTTGTGCCTTTCAAGCCTCACTGTGGCCCAGGGGGGCAATGTTTGCGCCACACTGTCCCCGGCCCCGGGGTGCCTTACCGCCGCAGTCAGAAGCGTGTCGCCATTTATTGTCATGATGTTGTATCCCCCCTGTTCCTGACCGGCACTCAGGTTCGACCGGCACATGAGAGCCGGTATCCCCTCAAAGTTCATCACCCTGTTCGAGTGTCCGTGCCCGCAGAGGGCGAGCCTCGTATCAAGCTTCCTGAGCCTGTCTGTCAGCTCGTACCAGTTGTTCAGACCCTCATCAAGGGGGTAGTGGTTGACGGAAACAATCTTCATCGCCCTGTTGGAGGGGATATTCAGTACTGAATCGAGCCATACGATATTTTCCCTCGGGATCTGACCGGGCCCCATCCTCATGTTCGGGCCCGAGTTGGTGCCCAGGAAGAGCCAATCGCCATGCGTGAATGCAAAAGCCTCATCGCCGAAAATGACACGGAAACTGTTGGCGCCGCTCTCTGACCATTTTGTGTCATGGTTACCGGGGATGATGTACCATGGTTTGCTCAGCGCGTCAAGTATCTCCTTCGCTCTGCTCAGCTCAGCGTCTGACCCGAATTCGGTGACATCGCCGGAGACAATTACAAAGGCCACAGAGTCGATCGAATTAATATCACTTACGGTGCGAATCAGATCTTCGTCGGCCCCTGTCCCGCCGATATGTGTGTCTGTAACAAGAGCGAAGCTGAAACGGCCGGACTGGCCATCGATATTAAAAACGCTGAGCAGGATGAGCAGTGCGGTGAGCAGGATGTGTTTCCTCATGGGAGTTTCACTTTTCAGGGCAAGATACACGAAATAGAAAAAATATTACCTTGGAACTTCAAAACGCACCTTAATAAATGCGCTGTGAGAAAATTTTCGGTTCAGGTCAAGATAGGTTTGCTTATGGTGCTGGCGGTTGGCCTCCTTGCCGCTACCGGTTACCTGGCCTGGGTAAATCTCTCCTCAATAGTCGGATCAATCAACGTTGATGTCGGTCCCGGGCAGAAGCTGCTGACTATACGTGAGATTTCAATGGATCTCCAGAAAGCTGAGAACAGCTTCCGGATGTACTCAGTAACGGACAATGAAAAGGACCTTGAACCATATTACTCAGTAATCTCTGAGATCGACGGCAAGGTCAACAGGCTCAGGGAAGAGTGCAGTGATTCCCCGGTGCTGCTCGGACAGACCGATACAATCAGCAGGCTGATTGAGGAGAATATCTACATCTGGAATGAGCTTCTCTACCTGAACCAGAATAACCGGGTGGTCGAATATCTAATGCAACTGCCTGACAGACTTAATCTTACTGCGGATGCAGATAAGGAGTCTGAGAAGGGGATACTGAAACGCGTCTTCAGCCGGTCCGAAAAGAGCCGGATTGATGAACAGGCCCTGATAACTGATATTGACAGCCTTGAGAAGGCGGATCAGGCCGTCAGGGAGAAGATGAGGCTGCGGGAATCACAGCTGGCAAGCACCAGCACAAGGATAAAAGAGCAGTTCTATGATCTGACCGCCAAGATGGAATCCGAAGTCTCCGAAATACTGAAGGCAAACAAGGACGAGGCCGACCTCCTTGCCGGCAAGACTTACCGCTGGCTTGCAATGTTCCTGATATCCGGAATTCTGCTGGCTGTTCTTGTGGTTTTCATAGTAGCCAGGTATGTGCGGAAATCTGATGCGTACCAGGTGGCGCTGCAGCGCTCAAAGGATGAGGCAGAAAACCTGGCGAGGACAAAAGAACAGTTCATGGCCAATATGAGTCATGAAATACGGACTCCCGTTACCGCCATATCCGGTTTTACAGAACAGCTTTTACGTGAGCCGCCGGATGAGAAGACCGCCCGCACGCTTAAAATCATAAGGTCATCATCTCGTCACCTTGAGAAGATAATCAATGATATCCTCGATTTTTCAAAGCTGGAGGATGGCAAGGTGATCCTGGAACAGGTGCACTTCGTTATGAGAGAGCTTGCTGAGGAGGTCTGTGCCATGTTCGATGACCAGGCACGGAAAAACAACACCGCTGTGAGTTTCTCCGTTGATCCGGCCACTCCCAGGGTTTTACTGGGTGATCCGTACCGGCTGAAACAGATATTGATCAACCTGGTCAGCAACTCGGTTAAGTTTACAAGTGACGGCACTGTACATCTCTCTGTAAAGAGCCTGCCGAAGCAGTCCGGGGAGATAATCCTGGTGCTCGAGGTGGCTGATACCGGCATTGGCATTGACGCGGATAAGATAGAAACCATCTTTGACGACTTCACACAGGAAGAGATGAGTACCACCAGGAGATACGGCGGCACGGGACTGGGCCTGTCAATTGTGCGTAAACTGGTCGATCTGCAGAATGGTACTATAGAATGCAGCAGCAAAAAGAATCAGGGCACCACAATCACATGTAAGATTCCCTTCATGGTTGGCGACAGCGAGATGATAAAGATGGAAGAGGAGCAGCCGGTTCTGGTGCCTGAGGAGGTCAGAAACCTGAGAGTGCTGGTTGTTGACGACGAGATCTACAACAGGATGCTCTTCAGGTCCATTTTCACAAGGTGGGGTGTCGGTTTTGCCGAAGCATCCGATGGCAGGGAAGTGATTGAGATTTTAAAAAGGGAATGGTTCGACCTCATCCTGATGGACCTGCGCATGCCGCACCTTGACGGGGTGAAAACAACTGAAATTATTCGTAACGAACTGAAGATAAGTGATTCGGCTATGCCGGTGATATGCGTGACCGCAGCTATTCAGGAAGATGACATCCAGAGCTTCCGCAGTGCGGGAATGAATGCATTTCTCCGTAAGCCCTTCACGGAGAGAATGCTTCTCGATGCAATCCTTAAGGTTACGTTGGTTGATAAGGAGAAAGAACATGAGGCAGCAGTAACTCCTGAGCGTGAGGCTGTGACACTCACCGGGCAGACAGACCTCAGGAACCTCTTCCGCCTCGCAGGCGGAGATGATCAATTTGTCAAAGAGATGCTGATTACTTTTATTGACGGTACCGCCAGGGGAATGGACGAGATGGCGGAACATCTTAGAACAGGGGATACCGGGAAAATAGCAGATATCTCGCATAAGCTCATACCCCAGTGCCGTCATCTTGGCGCCTCTGCACTCACATCGCTGTTAACTGAGATCGAACTGAAAGGAAGAGGCGGCGGTAATACCGGACAGCTGGAAATCCTGGTTGGCAGGCTCCGGGCAGCATTCCCGGAAATACGAAGACATGTTGAAGACCAGATTTCAAAAATTCAATGAACTACCGGGACTCCTGCACGGAAATCTTTAATTTGCATGCAGAATCATGGATCACCAACAGAGTATTGACAAATGGCTGAAACGCATCTGAAGATTTTCGTTGTTGAGGACGATGAATGGTACAGCAGGCTCCTGGTCCACACCCTCGGCCTGAATGTGGATTATGAAGTCAGGAGCTTTCGGACTGCCGGTGAGTTCCTTGAGAGTCTGCATGAATCACCCGACATAGTCACACTCGATTACCGTCTTCCTGATATGAACGGAATCGACCTCCTGAAAAGAATCAGGGAAGAAAACAATGATATCCAGGTTATCCTGATATCCGGTCAGAACGACATCGATACTGCCGTCAGTCTCCTGAAGCTCGGTGTCTATGATTACATAGTCAAGACGAATGACATCAGGGAGCGGCTTCTGCTTACCGTTCAGAACATAGGCAACGGCATCGGCCTCCGCAGGGAGATCAGCACCCTGCGCCGTGAGGTGCAGAATAAGTATCTCTTCCGCAACACGATAATAGGGGAGAGCCTTGCAATCAGGGCGGTATACGCACTCATGGAGAAAGCTCTGGACACAAGCATAACCGTAGTTGTCTCAGGTGAGACCGGTACCGGGAAGGAACTGGTGGCCAAGGCAATCCATTACAACTCCCGCCGGAAGAACAAGCCATTTGTCCCTGTAAACATTGCGGCCATACCCTCTGAGCTGATCGAGAGTGAGCTCTTCGGGCATGAGAAGGGCGCCTTCACCGGCGCAGTATCCGGAAGAATCGGCAGGTTTGAAGAGGCTGACGGCGGAACGCTGTTCCTTGATGAGATAGGTGAGATGGATCCGACCCTGCAGTCGAAGCTTCTGAGAGCCCTTCAGGAAAAAGAGATAGTCCGCGTTGGCAGCAACAAAGCCATAAAAACTGACTGCCGTATCATTGTTGCAACAAACCGGAACCTGCTCGAAGAGGTGAAGAAGGGCAACTTCAGGGAGGACCTCTACTACAGGCTGAGAGGGCTGCCGATTGAATTGCCTCCACTGAGGGAACGGGACAAGGATATCCTCATCCTTGCCAGTCATTTTACAGAAAAATTCTGTGCTGAGAATGAAATGCATCTGAAGAGGCTCTCACCGAAGGCCCAGCAAAAACTCCTGGGTCATCCCTTCCCGGGAAATGTTAGGGAGCTTAAATCCGTTGTTGAACTGGCAGTTACCCTTTCCGAGACAACAACAATAGAACCGGAAGATATCATTCTCGATCCGGGAAATCCACTTTCCGGAGTCATGGATGAGGAGCTGACCCTGCGACAATACGAAATGAAGATCATCAGATCAATGCTCAGGAAACATGATAACGATATCAGGACTGTTGCAAAAAAGCTTGACATAGGCGTCTCAACCGTCTACAGGCTTCTCCGGGACGAGAGGCAATCCTGATCCCTCAACCCAACCTCCCCCTTCCGGAATTCTCATTTTGAGAATAAATTTACCAAAATGAACAACCGGTCCCTTACGGCCGGTTTTTTAACCTGCTGAATATTATTGACATATGGGTCTATGGCATGGAGGGCACGGCCTTTGCATCCATATGGATCAGAAAAACAAAAAGCAGGAAAAATGAAAGACACAGAAAACACAAATCGCTCCTATCCCGGCGATGATACCTCAGGGATCAGCTATGCAGAAAACGCCCGCAGGGACGGTATTACAAAAGGAGTGCGTATAACAGCCATTATCAGTTTCGTTATACTGGCAGCCGCAGGTTTGATTACCTGGCTTTCATTCAGCGTTCATCAGGAGGAGCAGCTGGCGCTGATGAACAATGAAAGAAACACTTTCACTGAGACATTGTCAGTGCGAGACTCAACTCTCAACGACTGGCTTCAGACCTTTACACAGATCGAGAATGACCTCAACGCAATCAAACAGAAGGAAAGCCTGATCACAATCAACAATTCAAATAATGTTGAATTCACAAGCACGAGGAAAGAACAGATACTGCAGGATATAAAGAGTATCAGCATGCGGCTTGATGAAAACAGGAAGAAGCTTGCATCGCTGAATTCACAACTGAAGAATTCAGGCAGGGAGATAAAGGGACTTCAGGAAATGATTGCCGGCCTTGAGGTAAAGCTTCAGGAGCATCAGACTCAGATAGCAACCCTGACAACTACTGTCAATGAGAGGGATATTGAGATCGGAGAGCTGAATATTCTTGCTTCAGATCTGAGGACTACTGTAACACAGAAGGACGAACTTATAAGCATGCAGGTTGCCGAGATGAACAAGGCTTACATTGCCTCAGGCAGCTTCAAGGACCTCCGGGATATGGGCATCATTACAAAAGACGGCGGGTTTCTTGGCCTGGGCAGAACAGAGTCTCTGGTTAATAATATTACCGACAGCCTGTTTGCCCAGATAGACATAACAGAACTTAAGTTCATACCCGTTAATTCGAGGGATGCAAAGCTTGTCACGGAACATCCAACTGATTCGTACCAGTTTGTCCGGGAAGGTGAAGACAAGATAGCGCACATCGAAATCAAGGATCCGGAGCAGTTCTGGAAGATATCGAGATATGCAGTGGTTGAACTGAAAAAATAAACCGGGAGGAGCGGTTCCGGGCACCGGAATTTCCTCAATTATCAAACTATATACCCCGGATCGGGATACCAGGGAGTCTTCAGGGTAAACAGAATCAGCAGAACAATTACCATGAGGTTGAGGGGGGATCCGGGACCAGAGAAGGCGCTTAGCGGCGCCTTTTCCTTTTTCTGTTTGCTTGACTTCGCTCTGCGAATGGCTTATCTTTGTAACAGAGGCCTTCAAATCATAAAAAATCAGCCGGATGAAAGAGCTTATTCACATAAGGACTGAATGCTACTCCGGATACAGGGAGGATGAGACACCGAAATGCTTCATGTGGCAGGGTATAAGGCATGAGGTAAAGGATGTGCTTGACCGCTGGTACCAGTGGGACCATGAGCAGAAGCACCCGGTAGCGGACTACTTTAAGGTGGAGACATCTGACGGGGAGCAGTATCTTCTCAAACATGAGCTCAACCATGACAAATGGTTCCTGTGCAAACCGGGAGGAGAGTCAGAAAGGGAATGTTAGATTTTAACTGTTGCCAGTTTGCTGCGGAGAAGAAATATTCCTAAATTTGGGTTATGCTTTTTTTAGAATAAGATTATAACCTGAATCTGAACCTATGAAATACCTGAACCTTATTCTTTTTACCGCGATGATAGTCATGAACTATCTCGCCAACACTCTTCCGCTAAACGGTAAGACTACAGGTGACATCTCTAATGCCTGGCCGAACCTCTTCACTCCGGCAGGCGTCACCTTCTCAATCTGGGGCATAATCTATATTCTTCTGGTCATCTTCTGTGTGATTCAGTTTACCACTTCGTACCAGGTAGCCATCACCCGCGTCGGATGGCTCTTCGGCCTGTCGTGCGTCTTCAATTCGCTGTGGATAGTGGCATGGCACTATGAAAGACTGCCGCTGTCGCTGATACTCATGGCAGGACTGCTTATCTGCCTGATCTGGATCAACATCTTCATAAAGGACCTTCCTGACGGATTTATTAAGGCCGGATTCGGCGTTTACCTTGGCTGGATATGCATTGCAACAATTGCCAATATAACAGTGTTGCTTGTAAGTAACGGCTGGCAGGGATTTGGTTTGAGCGAGCAGAACTGGGCAATAATAATGATTGTAGTCGGGGCAGTCATCATATCGCTGACGATATGGCGGATGAGCAATCCTTATATTGGCCTGGCGGTTGTATGGGCATTTGCCGGGATTATGATCAAGCGGCAGGATGATTACCGGGCAATTTTCATGACTGCTGCTGCGGCAGCTGTTTTGGTTGCTGTTGTTGCGGGGCTTTCCTTCTTCCGCCGGCGGCTGTCTGGCGCAGCATGAAGAGACAGTCTGCAGTAGGCAGTAGGCAGTAGGCAGTGATAAAGTGACTGGTGACTGGAGACTGGAGACTGGAGACTGCTGACTGGTGACTGTGGACTGCCTACTGCTGACTGCTCAAATAAACTGCCCGTCATAATCCATTCTCGGATCATCATGTGACAGGTCAATCACCCTGTGATACCCGGTATTCCCGTTCTTGTGCGTTGAACTGCCTGCGTTATAACATCGCCGTATACCCCATTTACCGTGGAAGATCCTGCCCACGGTAGCCTTGTTACGGTGATAGTGACCGAAAAGAAGCATGTCAACCCTGTACTCGATCACCTTGCGCAGTTCCTCACTGTCACGAAGATGCCTCCCCAGCTTGAAATCGAACGGGTGATGGTGCATGTAAACCACCTTCTTCAGCCCGTCGACAGAGCTCTCGTCAAGCAGCTTTTTCAACCTGCCGACCTGGGCGCTGCCCAGCTCACCCTCGGAGAGGATCCGGTCATGCCACGATAGCTCCTCCGCCGTGGAGTCAAGCCCGATGAAGGCCACATCGTCAATTATGTCCAGCATGGGAAAGAGAATATCCCGGTTACCGTAGAACCTCTCCCTGAACACCGGAACGAGCTCGGGATTGCCCATCGAGCCGGTCCCGTAATCATGATTGCCGGGGACCAGCAGTACGGTGTATCCCAGCTCCTCCAGCCGGGCCACTGACTCCATCGCCTCCTCCGCATGAAGGGGATCATTAGCATTCTCCTCCAGATCGCCCGTTATGACTATAATATAATTGGCTGCCGGTTGTTTAAGGAATGCAATGTTGTCAACTATTTCGCTGAACCTCTTCCCGCAGTCGCGGTACCCGATGTGCAGGTCCGAAAGGTGGATGATCTTCTTCATTCTTCACGTCATCTTTTGAGTGATACCGAATCCATAAAGTTAACGAATTCGTTTTCGCTGCTCAAAACTTTTGCTTCGCGAAAATGTTTTAAAGGTAACTTTGAGTAAAAGTCGGAGGATATATCATGAAGATAAACAACAACGAAGAGATTCTGGCACCGGAGGTGCAGGTAGAAGGTGCATCCAATGTAAGGATGAAGATACTCATAGGCCCGGAAGACGGATCTGGAAACATCATAATGCGCCACTTCTTTGTTGCACCGGGAGGCAATACCCCCTTCCATAACCATGATTATGAGCATGTTATCAAGATCGAGCGCGGACGCGGGATAGCTGTTGACGAGAACGGTGCCGGGCATGAGGTAGCCGAAGGACAGAGCCTGTTTGTGAAGCCGGGAGACCTGCACCAGTTTAAGAACCCCTTCGGCGAGACCTTCGAGTTTCTCTGCATTATCCCCAATCCGGCGAAGCAGCAATAGAACTTTTGCCTTCTGCCTATTGCCTTCTGCCTTATTTTGTAATCTCCAGTGATAGAATTAACTTCGTTCCTGAATCACAAAAAGCACTTATCCTATGATATCACATGAAATTGATTACAAGATTTTCGGCGATGACATCCAGTTTGTTGAGATAGAGCTCGACCCGAATGAGACAATCGTTGCTGAAGCCGGGACAATGGTTTACATGGAGCAGGGCATCACCTACGAGACCAGGATGGGTGACGGTGCATCACCGGACCGCGGGGTGATGGACAAGATCTTCCAGGCAGGCTCGAGGATACTCACCGGCGAGTCACTTTTCCTGACACATTTTACCAACAGGGGTTCTGTCAGAAGCAAGGTGGCCTTTGCGGCTCCTTATCCGGGAACAATTATTCCGATTGACCTCAGGACTGTCAATGGGAGCATCATTGTGCAGAAGGACGGCTTCCTCTGTGCTGCCTACGGCACGAAGCTCAGTGTGACACTGAACCGCAAGCTGGGAGCCGGACTCCTCGGCGGAGAGGGATTCATACTTCAGCGTGTGGAGGGCGACGGAAAGGCGTTCGTGCATGCAGGCGGAACAGTAATCGAGAAGCAGCTCCATGGTGAGACGCTGCGCATTGATACCGGGTGCATCGTTGCATATGAACCCTCGCTCGACTTCGATATAGAGACCACCGGCAGTCTTAAAACAATGGTCTTCGGCGGCGAGGGACTCTTTCTTGCCACCATGCGAGGCACCGGTAAGGTATGGCTCCAGTCGATGCCTATCCGCAAACTGATCCGTGCCCTGGCACCAATGGGAGCCAACAGGGGCAAAGAGGCGCAGGGACTGCTGGGGAACCTGTTTCAGTAGAGTCTGAAAGTCCGAGAGTCTGAGAGTCCGAGGGTCCCGTCCCCTGTCCGGACTGCTTCACATTCTGCCTTCAATGATCCGGGAGACGATTTTCCTGTAAAGGAGACCGAGCATACCGCAGAAAAGAGTCCCAAGTGCAATTCCTGCCCATGGTAACATTACTTTGCCTGAAAGATATTCAGACATATTCAATGCCGCCACGTTTGTAATCTGAACCAGTGCCAGCACAACCACCGGCATGAGAAGCAGAACAAAAATGACTGCGTATGACCAGAAGGCGCCATGCCTGTCCTTGTCGAGGTACCGTGGAACGAGGAATGAATAAAACTCATAAAAGCTGGCTAAAAACCAGAAAGAGGAAACAACCGTCGACAGGAGGACATAGTTCGGTTTCCCGGCAGGTACATCATCCGAGCTGAAAAAGTAAGCAGCAAAAATAGCAACCGTCCAGACGGGGATGTGCATCAGGAGATTGATTGTTTTTTTGTTCATGGCTGCAGGTTTTAGGGTAAAGAACAGATCAAACAATACAACGAAGTTAGTGCTTTATCTCTTACGGCCAATGGGTCGGGGGTGGGGCTCCCTGCTTTATACAATTCCTGATGGCCTGCAGCCACTCTCACCATGGACTGCAGCCATTTTCCACCATTGCCTGACGCCTGCTGCCTATTGCCTGAACGGAGTGCAACTACGGTTATGACACACTGTCTCCGGCTCTCCACGCTTCTGGAGTGAGTTGACAGGGATGGTGTTCCACGGCAGTGGTTCCCTGGTGGTATAAAGATGGAACAGATCCTCGGTGAGCAACACATTTATGTTGTAAAAGTCTGACTGGTACGGTCGGCGCCAGATTGCAGGAACAACCTCGCCGCCGGTGAGCAGCGCCACGCGGGTCAGCGCCGTCTCCGCCAGGCTTACGGCCGACGGAACCGGATGGTCAAACCACGAGGCATACATTTTCATGAAATCCTCAGCATCCGACTCAACCCATTTGTCTCCGTCACGGAACGACCTGACATATTCCGCCATGGAGGTCATTGTTTCTCCCCACGACTCATCAGTCTCGTAAAGCATTGTTATTGCCAGCAGCATCGACGCAGCATCAGACAGGAAGGACTGCTGCTGAAGCACACCGTCAAAAGAGGAGTGGGCTAAAGATGATCCGTCCCAGAATGTTTCAAGCAGCTTCCACACAAGTGTCACCGCCCCGGCCTCCAGGTCAGGCCGGCCGAGATTCCTGCCCGCCTGTATCAGAGCCACCGCAGTAAGGGCATTGAGGCCGCTGAGTATCTTGTCATCGCGTGAGGGCTGGCTACGCATCAATCTGGCCGCCAGCAGCTTCGCCTCAATTGCATCTATCCGGTCGTAGTTTTTCCTGATGAGGTGATTGAATCCCTCAAAGTTTCCCCCGCTGCTAATCTCATAAATATCGCAGAATCTCTCCAGCTCCTCCGGCGTTAAAAGAGTGCCAAGCTCCTCCTTGTTCCACAGGTAGGTGGCCCCCTCCTTATGGTCTGTGTCGGCATTGAAGGCCGAGACATACATCCCTTCATGCAGGAAAGTCTCGTCAAGGCACTTCACTATTCTCTCCGCCATCGTGCTGTAGTGCTGATTGCCTGTCAGCCTGTGAGCAAGTGAGTAGCTCCAGAGTGCCATCGCCTGGTCATAGAGCATCTTCTCGAAATGGGGAATTGTCCATTCGCGGTCAACGCAGTAGCGATAAATTCCTCCCTGCAGATGGTCATTCAGTCCCCGCATCATCATCGCGTCAAGAGTTGTGGTGACCATCTCCTCCATCGTCTGATCGGGGGTGACTGAGAGGTGGTAGAGCATATAGAGCAGAGTTGAGTGAGGCGGGAACTTCTGGCCTGCGCCGAAACCGCCGTTTTCACGATCGAAGAACTCCCCGAGGCTCTCGGTCAGTCGCTCTGCATCAGCAACAGGCGCTTCCTGTTCCGAAGGGCTGAAAGGCATAATGCTGTCGCCCCGCGACTTCAGGAAATCAATGACTGCCTGGGCTATATAGAGGAAGGAGTAGCGGTTTCCAGAGGTGCGCAGTGGTGCATAGGTCAGCGCATGGACAGGTTTCAGGCCGGAGGTGAGGAAAACGTTCAGTGGCCATCCGCCACTGCCAGTCTGGGCCTGGATGAAGTTCATCATGTACTGGTCTATGTCGGGCCGCTGCTCACGGTCTACTTTGATACTCACAAAGTTGGAATTGATAAAGTCGGCTGTCTCCGGGTCGGAAAAAGCTTCCCTTGCCATCACGTGACACCAGTGGCACGTGGCATAGCCTACCGAGACAAGCAGCGGTTTATTCTCAGCGGCGGCATATGCCAGGGTCTCACTGTTCCATTCCTGCCACCATATGGTGTTGCCGGCATGCTGCCTCAGGTAAGGCGAAGATGCCCGGTCAAGGTTATTTTTTTCGAATGAATTCTTCTTGCTCATAGTATTATTCACACCCTCAGACCCTCAGATTGAGACCCAAAGGGTCGAAACCCCGTACACGAAGTGTCGGGGCTCTCAGACCCTCAGACTCTCAGACCCTCAGACCCTCAGACTCTCAGACCCTCAGACCCTCAGATTGAGACCCAAAGGGTCGAAACCCCGTACACGAAGTGTCGGGGCCCTCAGCCCCTGCAGCTATTCCTTCCACTCGACATTCACAATGATCTCATTCTTTCTGCCGAATGGCTGAAAAGGGGGATTATATCCGAGATACCTGAAGTTGCCGTACCACCTGATCCCTTTCTCTTCCAGCAGGGTCTTCAGCTTTTCCGAGTATTGACTGATATCATTGTCGGTTGCATATCCGCCGAAACGTATTGCGGCGACATAAATATCGTCAGTACGCTCTATCTTGACTCCGGGATCATCGGGTTTGGGAAGATTCTCTTCACTGAATGAAGACGGCATCACGAAACTCATAGAGGCATTCTTCATATCCATGTGTACCGGGGAGGTCATTGAAATCTTTGTATCCGCCTCGTTGCCGCCGAAGATATAACCGGCAAGCTTCCTGAATCCCGGGGTCGCCAGCTCCTTATAATTTCTTGCGTCTGAATAAACTGTTGCAAGAATGGCTGATGGGTAGAATCTTATCTCAAACTCCTTTTCCGAGAAGACTACCTTGTATTTCTGTTTCTCTGTCACTGCGAAAGCCATATTAGTTAAAGACTGAAACAGTAGCAGTGCAGTTGTTATTAAAAAAATTGATCTACGTCTGTTCATTTCCTGCATTGTTTTGTTTCCTGATGATTAAACAACTATGCAGGACAAATGTTTGATCATGGCGGAGGACTAACAGCCATAGCCAGTGGCTGCTGGTTTGATTTTAGAAAACGTTATTGAATAAAGTTATTGTAAGACAGGAAATTAACGTTTCCGGCCTGCTCAGACTTTTACCATCCCCGACCGCTGGGCCGGCTGCAGGTAATGATTGTACTCCTCGATCTTCTGTTCCAGCCTCTTCTCCAGGTACTCATTCGCCCCATGCAGGGCAGCAAGAATCTGCTGGGAATCATAAAGGTACTCCCTTACGTGAGTCTTGGTCCAGCTTTTTGGAGGAGCCTGAAGGTTGGTGATCCTGTCGGCCAGCTTCACGGCTGCAACCTCGCGGGGCAGCTTCCTGATCTTTGCCAGGCTGTCAGAGAGCCTGTAATCCTCCAAAAGTCTGGAGTCCTTTGTCAGCGCCCACACTGCATCTGCAATATCTGTTCCAAATACCTTTTCAAGCTCAACGCGGGTGGTGGGGGTATCCTCAATCGTGTCATGGAGAAGCGCCACCTGCAGTGCATACCCGAGGTCAAACCCGTGCGTCTTCCGGGCGGCCATGAATATCTCCATCGCGACGTTACTCAGGTGAACAACATAGGGTAATTTCGACCCTTTTACCTTCTGCGTTGCGTGTTTTTCTGCAGCAAACCTGATGGTTTCCTGATAGAGTGTCTGAATATCAGTCATATAAGAATCAGCCGTTTAACCCGAGAAAGATAATGAAAAAAAATCGGACTTTTTCGTCAGGAGGTTTCACTTTATTGAAATTAGCTCGTGCTTGCTAAAGCTTCCATGCTCCGGAACCATTTACTTTGATAGATGTTATAAGAATATGAGCAGTGCTATTCTATATGACAGTGAGTGTGCCCTGTGCAACAGCCAGGTGAGTTTCATCCGCGGGCGAGACAGGCAAAAACAGTTCCGGTTTATCCCGCTTCAGTCAGAGGAGGGAAGAGGCCTGCTGCGATCTGCCGGGCTGAATGAGGATGAGCTGGATACAGTTGTTTATGCGAAGGATGGGAAATTTCTGCTTCGTTCATCAGCCGTCCTCAGTATTCTCAGGGACCTGGGGCGTGGGTGGAGATTATTCTATTCACTCACATTCATCCCGACTGTCATCCGCGATTTTTTTTACCGGCTCGTTGCCAGAAATCGCCATTTGCTTACATCTCGTAAACGATAATGATTCTCTGCATTTGCTTATCCTGAACCACAGGATTCTGTGTATCTTGCATCAAAATCACGATGCCATGATACTTAGCACCTGCGGACTCAAATGCGATGAATGTGAGTTCTACAACAAAACCTGCTCCGGATGCCGCAACGTCAAAGGCGCAACATTCTGGGCGATTGAAATGATGCCGTCAAAAGTATGCCCTCTTTATGACTGCGCCGTGAACCAGCGGGGCTATAAGGACTGCGGCGACTGTGCCGAGCTGCCCTGCGCCACCTTCCTCCAGATGAAGGACCCAGCAACCACCGACGAGGAACACCAGCGCATGCTTAAAGTGAGGGTCGACCTGCTGCGGGCCGCGAAAAATTAACCCTTTATCCGGGGCTAATCTTGAGAAAAGCACCGCATAACCTGCTCATTGCCCTGGCAATCATGTCAGGTAGCTCAGCCGTTGCTTTCGCCCAGCCATGGTATGTTTCTGCCACCGGATCAGATTCAAATACCGGTACCATGGCAAGTCCCTATAAAACAATTGAAAAAGCAGTGTCGGTTGTAAAAGCCGGCGAGACGATCTACGTTCGCGGCGGCACTTACAGCCTGAATGCTGTAATCACTCTTGGCAAGAGCGGTACCGCCGGTGCCGGCATCTCACTGCTGGCCTATCCCGGTGAAAAGCCGGTTCTCGATTTCTCCGGACAGACCCTCGGCGGCAGTAACAGGGGCATAGTGCTGACCGGCAGCTGGTGGCACATCAAGGGTCTCGATATAACCGGTGCCGGAGACAATGGTATGCTTATCACAGGAGGTACCAATAATACAGTGGAGTTATGCAATTTATACCGCAATCGCGACAGCGGAATGCAGCTTGACAACGGAGCATCAGACAACACAATAATAAACTGCGACTCCTACTTCAATGCCGATCCGCCCGATTACGGTGATGCTGACGGTTTTGCGCCGAAGCTCACTGTTGGCAGCGGGAACAAATTTACCGGATGCAGGGCATGGCTCAACAGTGATGACGGATGGGACGGATATCTTCGCGGAGCCAACGATGTCTCAACCACCCTCGAGCACTGCTGGGCGTTCCGGAACGGTTACCTCGAGGACGGCAGTGACGCCGGTGCCAACGCCAACGGCAACGGTTTCAAGATGGGAGGGAGCGACGACAAGACGCTGTCACACAACTTCACCCTTAAGAACTGCCTCGCATTCTCGAATAAGGCGAAAGGGTTTGATCAGAACAGCAACAGGGGATCAATGACCCTGTACAACTGTACCGGTCACGGTAATCTGGTGGCCAATTACCGCATAAAGACAGAGCTGGACCCGGGGAAGACCCTTACCCTGAAGAACTGCGCAGAGCTCGGTGGCGCAGCTGAGCTGGCCTCCTTCGCGGTGCAGGACAGGAACAGCTGGCTCCCGCCGTTCACAACTACCACCATCGATTTTCGCAGCACCGATCCTGCAGGCGCCACAGGCCCCAGGAAGTCTGACGGCAGCCTGCCACACATCGAATACATGCACCTGGCAGCAGGCAGTGATCTCATCGATGCCGGCGTGAACCTCGGGATACCTTTTGCCGGCACAGCCCCTGACCTCGGCTGCTTCGAGACAGGGTTGACCGGTGTGACCATGGTCAGCACCCCAGGCACTGTAACCTTCTATCCTAACCCGGTGAGGGTGACAGGATACATCAGGTTTGATGCAGAAGTAGCTTGCCATTGCGAGGTACGGCTCCACGATGTAACCGGCCGGCTGGTGAAGACCGTAGCGGACAGACAGGTCGAACCGGGTGAAAACATTCTGACTGCAGATCTTTCAGACATCCGTGACGGTATTTATTTCTGCCGTGTACTGATAAACGGCCAGCCGGTCAGCACAGTCCGGGTAATGAAATCAGGCAACTCCGACTGACCTGCCATGACTGATCTGCAAGACGCTTTCTCAGTCTGACCTGTCATGACTGATCTGCAAGACGCTTTCTCCGACTGACCTGCCATGACTGATCTGCAAGGCACTTTCTCAGGTTTGACCTGAATTTTTATGTCAATAAGCGGCACTTTGGCTCACTTATTGCGTCATTATTGATGTCGTTCTTCTAACCTGAAAACTTAATTCTTAAGTAATGAAAAGACTCACAATTGCTCTGCTGGTTCTCTTGCTGACTGCCGTGACGGCATTGCCGCAGAAAGCATCCAGGAAGAGTGTCTTTGGCGTCAATACAGGCGTTTCAATCCCCTATAATGCATTTGCGAGAAAAACTTTTAATAATGATGCAGGATTCGCCTCAGTTGGTCCGAACATCGAGGCGGATTACATTTATTACGGCAACTACTTTGGTTTCTCAAGCAGTATTGGCTATGCCAGTATCTTCTTCAATGAGAAGGCATACCAGTCTGAGTATGACCGTACACTGAACGGTTACGGCAGCAACGAAGTCGCCGCCGGCAACTACCAGGTGCTGAAGTTCCTGGTAGGGTTCACGCTCAAAATCCCGGAGTATAAACATACGGAGGTGATGCTGCTTGCCCACATTGGATACGCCCTCGGAGTGCACCCCGGCCTGACAGTGACCAACTCCAGGCTCGGATTGATAAACAGCATCGACAGAGATGCAGGCGGAGCTCCTGTTTCAAACCTTGGACTGAAAATCAACTACTGGCTGAATGGACGCTATGGCCTCACCCTGAACGCCGGGGTGAACCTGACAACACCTACGTTTTACGACAGATCAGGCCCCGGCGGATCATTCCTGCTGCCTGTACGCTATGCGAATATCAACGCCGGTTTTGTCATGAACCTTAATCCTCCCGAGCTATGAAAAGATCAGCATATTTGTTAATCATTCCTTTCATGCTCACCTCTTGCGCAGGTGAACGACTTAACTACGACAAAGGGATCATACCTCCGTTGCCGGTTAATTTTTCTGCTGTCAACTCGAGCTATGACGATTATAATTCCAATTTGCAGATCTCGTGGACTGAGATGACATTCAGCCTGATTTTCTCATCGAACAGGAATTCTTTCGGGGAGGATTTCGACTTTGTCTCCTACGGTGGGCATATTATTACTGACCTGGTGAACGGTAAGTTCGAGATGACTACAATTTCGAAGGCATTCGGCCTGGTCGAAGCGGTGAACACCGATAATAATGAGCTTGGCCCTTTCATTACTGCTGATTTTCCTTACTATTTCCCCTGGTACAAAGCGGGAGAGGACAGGCGTTTCTTTTACAGCAGCGATCCGGACGGGAACCTCGATATCTTCTGCTGCAAATATAATTTCGGCGAGAACGTATTTCTGGCTGACGGTGATCCTTTCCCGCTGAGTGTGCTCAACACCGTGCATGACGAAGGATACCTTTCTATCCACGGCGGCGCTATTGCCAACAGGGAGACTGTATATTACATGTCGGACATCGATGGCTCCTATGACATCTTCAGTGCCGTGGGCGAAGAAGGCAAACTGATAAGTGAGTCGGCCATTGTCACTGTCTCACGGTCTGTGGTACTGAGCAGCAGTGCTGACGACAAATGCCCATACATCAGCGGGAATTTGATGGTTTTTGCGTCTGACCGTAGTGGCGGATTTGGCGGGTTTGACCTGTGGTATTCGGTCTACAACGGTTCGGCTTGGTCCGTCCCTGTCAACCTCGGCGGAGACATAAATACAGAATATGATGAATACCGCCCTGTTGTAGTGTCAACCGGCGAGTGGTACGTGAATGACCTTATGATCTTCTCCTCCAACCGGACTGGTGGCAAGGGCGGGTTTGACCTGTATTATGTTGGTGTGCCTAAGAGGTAACTCCGGCCAGTTACAATTCTTAATCGTCTACGACGAATCTCTTGTGGCTTGTCTTTCTTCTACAATGCTTTATGGCCTACGGCCAATTACACTACTGCCTACTGCCTATTGCCTTTTGCCTTTTGCCTATTGCCTGATTGGACTGCCGACTGCCGACTGTGGACTGCCGACTTATGTGCTCGTCAGCTTACAAATAAGCTTTTACTGGAATACTCCGGATCACACGTCACATTCACATTCAGCTTTCGTAACCCGGCCTCATCACCCGGGGTGGGTATGTGGGTGAGATGAACCTCGCAGCCGCGCAACAGCGTCAGCTGCTCAAGCGCAGCCTGTGCTGCAGGATTGGACAATGCGCTGATACTAAGCAGTATAAGCGTCTCCTCAACATCGAGGCTCACCTCTTTGCCGTTGAGAATATCCTTCTTAAGATAGGTCACAGAATCAATCAGGTTCTTCGGCAGCAGCAGCAGGCTGTCAGGCAACCCCGCCATGTGCTTCGTGGCATTCAGTACAAGGCTCGAGGCAGCATGCATCAGCGTCGAGTTCTTTCCTGTTATAATATGCCCGTTGCCAAGCTCAATGGCTGCCCCGCAGAAGATACCCGCATTCCCCTTGCCACCCTTCTCTGCCTCGGAGGCAGCCTTACGCGCCGGCAGCACAACCTGGCGGTCCTCCGGCTTCGCCCTGACCTTCGCCATGATCTTCACTGCGTGATCAAGCACCTCCTTGTCGGCCAGCCCGATAGCGTACTCCACATTGCACCTGAAGTAACGGCGAATGATCTCCTGCTGCGCAGCTTCCTGGATCAGAGCATCATCTACTATCCCGGAGCTGGCGCGGTTTACACCCATGTCGGTGGGCGACTGGTACATTGACTCACCACCGGTTATCTTCTCCAGAATCCTCTTTAGCAGGTGAAACGCCTCGATGTCGCGATTGTAGTTGACCGTCTGTGCACCATAGCTCTGCATGTGGTAGCTGTCAACCAGCACCTCGTCCTTCAGGTCAAGCGTGGCGGCTTCATAGGCGATGTTTACCTTGTGGTCAATAGGCAGGTCCCATATGGGGAAGGTTTCGAACTTTGCATATCCCGCCTTGACGCCCCTTCGGTACTCATGATAGAGATTGCACAGGCAGGTGGCCAGCTTGCCGCTCCCGGGCCCCGGCCCGGTAACAACAACAATCGGGTGGGTAGTCTTTATATATTCGTTGGCGCCGTAGCCTTCGTCGCTCACAATCAGGTCCACATCGGTAGGATAGCCTTTTGTGGGGAAGTGGGTATATACCTTCACTCCCCTGTGTTCCAGCTTGTTCCTGAAGGCCTTCGCCGGCTGCTGACCTGTAAACCTGGTGATTACAACAGCGGTAACCTCTATGCCCCACTCGCGGAAGTCGTCAATTGTCTTGAGTGCATCCACATCATACGTAATCCCGAAATCAGCCCGTATCTTCTTCCTTTCGATGTCGCCGGCATGAATGCAGAGGATCACATCAGTCTTGTCCTTCAGCATCTGCAGAAGCCTCATCTTGACGTTGGGATCAAACCCCGGGAGGACCCTCGAGGCATGAAAGTCATAGAGAAGCTTGCCCCCGAACTCGAGGTACAGTTTGTTGTTGAAACGATTCACACGCTCAAGGATTGCAGCAGTCTGCTCCCTGAGGTATTTCTCATTGTCAAACCCGTTGTAGTATGTTTCAGTCATTTAAAGGCCCCCGATTCGCTTTTCCGACAAGCATAAGGATCAGCCTTCAATATTAGGTAAATTTTCTTTGTGAGAAAATCCCGGGGATAATAAAAAATTTTCACCCGGAAGTTGATAGATATTTGCCTTACGGCGAAGCGCTTATCACCCGATCTTTACAGAGGTCATCGTCAGCGATCCGGCAATTGGCTTGTCGTTGAAGAGTTCAACAGGTTCATCAGGCTCCCTCAGCGCCAGCGAATAGAGCAGGGGGAGGTAGTGCTCCGGTGTGGGTATTGCAAGGCTGAATGCCCTGCCCTGTGCACTATAGTTTATCAGGGGATTGTGGTCGCCGGTGAGGATGTGCCTTTTCATTGCCTCACCCGCCTCAATGGCCCAGTCGAATGCGAATCCAGGCGTGTTAATGTGTTCCCATGACACCATCCCGAGGTTATGCACCATGTTGCCGCTGCCGATTATAAGCACCCCTTTCCTGCGCAGAGGGGCCAGTTCGCGTGCCAGGTCATAGTGCTGCTTTGGCGTCATCTGCCAGTCAAGACTGAGTTCAACCACCGGGATGCTGGCCTCCGGGTACATTCTCCTGATCACGCTCCATGCGCCGTGATCGAGACCCCATGCCTTGTCAAGCTCAACAACCCTGTCGCTTATCGTATCACGGGTGGCGCGGGCCAGTTCCGGGCTTCCGGGAGCGGGGTACTGCACCTCGTAAAGCTGACGAGGAAATCCCCCGAAATCATGTATGGTCTCCGGCTTCTCCATGGCTGTCACCTTTGTGCCCTTTGTCTGCCAGTGGGCTGAGATGCACAGGATAGCAGCTGGCTGAGGCAGTTTACTGCCCATCTCGCGCCAGCCTGCCGCAAACTCGTTCTCCTCGATTGCATTCATCGGGCTGCCATGGCCGACGAAAAGCACGGGCATTTTCGGGGAGACCTGGCCTCCTTCACTGGTGTTCAGACCTTCGCTCAGCAGATTTGTAAATTTTGCAGCCATGGTGATGTTTTATCTTCTAACAAGGGAAGTTACGAAAAAGTTGAGACGGTGCGGTCAGATCCGCCTTCCGGAAGGGCATTAAGATATATAACAGTTGCCGGGAAGCCTGCCCTTAAAAAATATTAATCCGGCACGCAGGGAACAATCTTTGGGACGCATGGAGTAATGACTTATGCGGTTAAGGCTGAGATTTGTATAAGAAACCTGATCAGGGCCAGTTCCCGGTTGCCATTCATCATACCTGACTTTTAGTATTTACCAAATAATTACAACGATGAAAAACAAAATTTTAAACCTGGCTCCATGCGTTGTCGCATGCCTGGTTGCAGCACTTATGGCTTTTGGATTCATTGCAGGAGACAAAGTCATGCCGGTTACCACCAAATCGGATAAAGCAAGGGCATTGTTCAAAGAAGCGCAGATCAAGGTGTTTGAAACAGGAGACATTAAGAAAGTTACCGAACTTCTGAGGCAAGCCATGGAACTTGACAAAGACTTCGCCCTTGCGAACCTGTATTATGGTTATATGGGATTTGGCAGCATTGAACGGGAGAAATATATTAAAGCTGCTTATGAGCAGAGAGATAAGGTTTCGGAAGCAGAGAAGCATTTTATCCAGGCATATGTAAATATGACTAACGGGAAAAGAGATGAAGCCTTTGATGAATTAAAAGCTGCAATCGGGTTGGCCCCTGAAGATAAAATGCTCACAATGCACATGGCATATATGTTTATCAATTTTGGAAAGTATGAGGAAGGGCTTGAGTACGCAAGGCGAAGCAGCGAATTGGACCCGGACTTTTCCAGTGCCATTAACCTGCAGGGTTATATCCTCTGGCGTCTGGACAAACCTGAAGAAGCTGAAAAACTGTATGCAAAGTCAATAGAGATGAACCCGGATAACACTGAATTTCTGGACAATTATGGGCAACTGTTAAGAAGCCAGGGCAGGGTAAGTGAGGCTATTATAATGCATACGAAAGCATTGACTATCAAGGAGAAATATCTTTCTTTCTTATATTTGGGACATTGCTACGTGGCAGACAATAATTATCCTGCCGCCAGGGATAACTATCTTAAGGCCAGGGATGTGTCTCTTACCAACGGGGAAAAGAATTTCTGCCTTGAATCTGTCGGTTACACTTACCTCTATGAAGGCAACCTCCCTGAAGCCCTCGCTGCCTTCGACAGGCAGATAGAGTTCAACAAACAACTCGGGGGCAGGGATGAAAGCATCATGAATATAACCATAAACAAAGCCTACAGCTGTCTATTCTATGAGGACTATGTTTCTTACGGAAAACTGATGGAAGAATACAAGATGTACCTGGCATCACTCAACCTGTCTGAACCTGACAGAATTGTCTTTGGTAAGTACGCAAATCTCGTTGAGGGGTATCTTTATGCCTACTCGGGAAAAACTGACCTTGCGCTAAAATACCTTGAGCTCTTTGAACAGAGTCTGACAGATGCGGATAAGGATACTTACAAGAGCGACCTTTTTGAGATGAAAGGGCTCATTGATTACAATAAGGGCAACTATGACGAAGCAATTGCGAGCCTTGAGCAGGCTGGCGCCATGGCTCTTTATTATGCAGGATTGGCTTATGAGAAGAAGGGAAATATTGAAAAGGCAAAGGAAACCTACTCGAAAATAACAAATAACAAACTGACCTCCTTTGACCTGGCCGTAACCAAACCTTTCGCCAGGAAGCGACTGGCACAACTGTAACCGGGCCGTCGAGGAGATTTTATCTTACATTTGCAGGACAGCCTCAGGCTGCCCTGCAAATGAAGTCCGTCACGCTAAAAGAGCTAAGTCAGGAACTGACTTTTCGCACCCCCAGGGAGCTGCGCGATCTTTGCCTTCGCCTTGCGCGATTTAAAAAGGAGAACAAGGAACTGCTGACTTACCTCCTGTTTGAATCAGCCGACGAGCTGGCATATGTGCAGAGTGTGAAGAAGGAGCTGGATGAGGAGTTTGAACAGATAAACCGGACAAGCTATTACTTTATCAGGAAGAGTGTCAGGAAGATACTGAAAAACACCAGGAAGTACATCAGGTATTCGAAGAAGAACCAGACGGAAGTCGACCTGCTGCTGCATTTCTGTGCCAGGCTGAAGAGCCTCTCACCGCCGATTCAAAAAAATACGGCCCTGATGAATCTCTACAACCGGCAGATTGACACAATTATAAAGAAGGTGTCCGTCCTTCACGAGGACCTCCGGCATGACTACAGCCTCGAGCTGAGTGAGCTTAAGAAATAGCTTCAGCCTCAGCGCACCTCCAGCTTCACTCTCAGACGCTCCCAGAAGTTGGGGGCATAGGTGAATACGTCATCCGCAGTGTAGGGAGTCAGGTCTCTTCCTTCATACACCTGGATCAGACCTTCTGTATCAAAGCTGACCGTCGAATACATCTCGATAGTTTCGCCCCCCTCAGGCATCGTGACTGTAACGGGGGTAAACTGATGGCTTCTTATCATGCAATCCCTGCCTCCGTTGGGCAGGTTCTCTGATGGCGGCAGCTCTGCACACTCCCTGTTGAAGATATATGTCGTCTCAGTGTTACCGAAGAAATATCCCCATGGCTGATGATCCGGCGCCCCGAAGACAGCCTCAAGCAGCGGCTGGTGGGGGATCTTAATAAAGCGCTTGCCTGTCCCCGGCTCAACTGTATACGTACCATTTTGCCCGATTATCCTAATGTCACCGTACCCGGCAGGGACTTCAAACTCCTGCTCGAAATAGTTGGGAGCGAAGAGGAAATACTTGAACTCTATCACCTTCTGCGTGAACATCCCCTTCCAGAGATCACCGTAGAGGATCGGGACGTATGAAGCTTCCTGGTTATTTGAAAAATCAACATAAATGCCGATCTCGTAGTTCGGGTCATTGTCGTGACCGTCTACGTATGAAATCATGTTGGCTCCCTGCTGCTGCCATTGGTCGAGGTACATCAGGACACCTATCTTTGATCCGAAGTACCTCGGCGTTATGCTTGTGATATAATCGCCCAAGCCGGTATGGAGGTTTACAGGTTCTATACTTCCTGATTTCAGGTCTACTGCTTCAGTTGTATATTTTACAATATGATCAATATTACCCGGTTTGTTGTTGCAGCTCCACATCAGGGAAGCTAAAAGGAGGAGACAGACTGCTGGTTTCATTTTACTTATTAATTTTTGCACTTGTAGAGTGAAAACGCTTCAGCAGCCCGGATATTTCAATTTGGTCTCTGGCGGGCTTCAATGGGAAAGACCGAAAAACAAATAATCGTAGATTTGCCTGAGGCGAAATTAATCCGTTACAGCAATGAAAACAGCAGTTGTTACCGGCGGCACCAGGGGCATTGGCGCTGCACTCGTCCGATCCTTTCTTGAGTCAGGTTGGAATGTTGCATTTTCCGGGACATCGGAAACTACAGTGGAAAGATCATTACAGTCACTCGAAGGACATTTTGAAAGAGGAAGATATGCAGCCTTCGTATGCGATGTTTCAGTTGCAGCTGACCTGGCCAGGCTGTGGGACAGTACGGTGACGACCTTTGGCGGAGTGGATATCTGGGTGAACAACGCGGGCACCTCAAGCGATCAGACTCCCTTTCATGAACTCCCGACCGAGATTTTCACCCGGATTATCGATACAAATGTCAAAGGCCTCATGCTGGCCACACATGTTGCCTATAACAGGATGCTGAAGCAGGGTCACGGCGCCATCTACAACATGGAGGGACTGGGAAGCGACGGGAGGCGTATCACAGGCCTTACCCCTTACGGAACATCCAAGAGGGCGGTCAGGTATTTCACGGATGCTTTTGCAGAAGAGGTCAAGGAGCGACCGGTTATTGTTGGAACAATCAGTCCCGGCATGGTTCTCACGGACCTTACAATGGGGCAGATCAGGAAGGACCCCGGGAGCAGCAAAAAGCTGATAAGGATCTATAACATACTTGCGAACGAGGCAGACACCGTGGCACCATATCTTGTGCGGAAGATGATTGAAAACAGGAAGCACGGCGCGAAGATCTCCTGGCTCACCAGCTGGAAAGTAATCCGGCGCTTTCTCTTCGCCCCGTTCTCCAGCCGCGATATAGTCAGCAAATATCTTTAGGCTAGTCTTTATTTAATTCCAGCCTGCCTCAGGTAATAACCGGCCGGAGAATTGCAAAGTAATTCCGGTTCTTTCATCTCCCGTCCAGCCAGTGAATTATGTTGAGCAGCAGCCGGTAGTTATTTCGGGCATAGGGTGCGTTCATGCCGGCCGGAAACTGTTGTGACCCGGCCAGCTGAGCAGTGAACATGGCAGCCTCACCCGACATCACCACCCTGCCTTTGCCGTACTCCCTGAAAGCCAGCTGCGACCAGCCCTTTATTTGTTTGTAAATGGTCCTTTCATTGAATACCCATGCAGTGTCAGAGAGCAGGAGCAGGTACCTGTCGCTGAATGTCAGTACCTGGCTGGCATCCTCCGGAACAGTAAATGCCTGGCCGGTGAATGAATAAATGCTGTCGACCCTTTCGTCAGCGCTCCGGCCGTTAGCCAGTATATTATCCTCAAGTGTACCGTCGGCCCTGCAGAAGAGCGCCGGTCCGGGCAGCGCAGTATCAAGGGCGAAGCCATCGGTAAACCCGAATCCAAACGCTGCAGCCATCTCCGCCGCCGCCCCGCCCATGGGCATATGGTCAGCAATCAGAAAGAGTGATCCGCCCCCTTCAACCCATTTCCTTAAAGTCTCCGTCTCGCCGGGGGTGAATGCAGGCAACACGGGCTTATGCCAGCGGGTGGCGTTCGACTCGTTCAGGGCATTGGATATCACCAGTATCCTGCATCTGTTGAGTCCCGCCCCATCGAACTGACCCATGTATCCCTCTGTCAGATAACCGTCCCTCTCAAGGAGCCTCGCAAAAGGCATGTACCTGTCGCCCCGCGTGTGAAAGTTATTATGCCCCTCGTCAATAAAAACAACAGGTCCCTTACCCTTATCATATGCCGGGTTGCTGATCAATGGCCTGTATGAAGTGTCCGACACCTGCTGCCCGCTCGCAGCAGATGAGATCAGAATAGCTGCCAGTGGCAGCAGAATCATTCTTTTCATGATAAGCAGGTTAACGTTCTTACTGCCAAGTTAGACAATCTTTTCAAGAGACATACAGAGCCACCGCTTCGAGCTCCTCCATGACCCTCGTGGCAGCACCCTCCGCAGCCCGTCAAAGTGCAGACATCACCTTCATCCCCCTCTAAAACACCTTCAGCACCCTCTTTCGCACCCCCGGTACCTTTTATTTTCCCAGCCGTTGACCTGCCTTTACTTTTGACCGGACATTGAAACACTAATCCTTTAAAAACCAATTAAGATGAAAGCAAAAGAATTAATTACAGCAGCACTCCTGGCGCTCCTTCCTTTGGCACTCACTGCGCAGGGCGAAGAGAAAAGAGGCGGATTCGAAGTTAACGGGGGACTCTCCCTTGCAACCTATGTTCCCGGCGACGTGATAACCAATATTGGCGCCGGCGGCGAAGCATTGTTTCACTACCGGATGACGAAACACCTCGGCCTGTACGGGGGATGGGGCTATAACGCCTTCAGGAGCGACTATGAACCGGCCCGCCACAGCTGTGACTTCGAGGAGACGGGATACATCATCGGGCTGCAATACAAACGTCAGATGGAATTCTCGAACGTGTCGGTCTTCGTCAGAGGGGGTTATCAGTACAAGCACATCGAGATTGAAGATCCGACAGGCGAACTGCTCTTCGATACAACCCACGGACCGGGATGGCAGGCCGGATTCGGCATCGACCTCCCCCTAGGTGAAAAATGGTCAATCATTCCCGAGATGAAATTTAATGCCCTGCCTGAAAAGAGAGGCCATGCAACGGCTGACCCGCTGCCCGACAGGAACTACGTATCAGTAAGACTGGGTATACTAAGAAAATTCTGACCACATGAAAGAATGGATTATGAAAGATCCGGCATCGACCCTGAGTTCGATGCCGGAACATCTTTATACTTTTATTAATTTAACACCGGCATGCCGGAACCAGATATACAGGCACTGAGATGTGGGCAAAATTCATAAAACAGTTAAACGGACTTGTACCGTTGCCGAACCTGATAAGGTTCCTTATAGGAGTGTCAGTCGCGGCCCAGCTGATAGTAATTATCTATAACAATCTCAGCGGCTTCTACCCGCTGCAGAACTTTACCCATTTCCTGCTTAGGCTGTTACGCGGTGTTCTGCTCTCGGTACCTGCAGCAACGCTGATAGCATTGTCAGATCTTCTTATAATCGATTGGCTTAACAGGAAATTTCCATGGAATGCAAGAGTGCTGCCAAGGGTTCTCCTGCAGTTTCTGGCAGCAATAAGCCTTGCGGCAACGGTCTCCGTGATGATGACCCTTACTGCCAACAGCATCACCCCTTACAGCGAACCCCTGAACCTCGTCCTGCTCTACAATGCCCTTATTTATGCCGTTGTGAACATTATCATCATGGGAGTGCTCGAGGCATGGATCTTTTACCTGCGCAGCGCCCGGGAAGCAAGGAAGGCGGAGAAGCTGGAACGCGAACTCACGCAGATACGTTTCGAGATGCTCAAAAGCCAGATAAACCCTCACTTCATGTTCAACAGCCTCAATGTGCTGTCGGGACTGATTGAAAAGGACGTAAAAAAAGCCCAGGAGTTCATCGATGAGTTCTCGCAGATCTACCGCTATGTGCTTGAGACCGTTGAACAGCCAACCTCAACCCTCGGCAAAGAGCTCGACTTCCTCCGTTCGTACCTGTTTCTGCAACAGATGAGATACGGTGAGGACCTGACCTGGTCTGTAAACCTTCCTGCCGGGATCCTCGGGCTTGTAATGCCGCCGCTCTCGCTGCAGGTGGTACTGGAGAATGCAATAAAGCATAACATCGTCAACCACTCCAAACCGTTGCATATCGATATAACCGGGGAAGCCGGGGTGCTTGTCGTTTCAAACCGGCTTCAGCCTAAGATCTCGGCACCGGCCTCGACAGGGTTGGGACTGAAGAACCTCACCAGGCGGTATTCACTCATTACTGAGAGACCCCCGCAGTTCACGGTCGAGAATGATCATTATATTGCACGGCTGCCATTGATTAATCCTGAAAGTGATGATAGCGCTTATAATTGAGGACGAAGGCCTTGCGGCTGACAAACTGGAGAAGATGCTCACGGAGATCGATCCTTCAGTCACCGTCACGGCGAAACTGGGATCGATAAAGGATTCGGTTAAGTGGCTGATGCAGAACCGTGCGGATATCATCTTCCTCGACATACAGCTATCTGACGGAATCAGCTTCAGCATCTTTGAGCAGGTGGCTGTAATTACCCCGGTTATATTCACAACTGCTTATGACCAGTATGCCGTCAGGGCCTTCCAGCTCAACAGCATCGCATACCTCCTAAAGCCCATCCGCAGAAGCGATCTTACGGAGAGCCTGAAAAAATACCAGTCGCTCAGGGCTGCATTCAGCATCGACTTTGAGGCGCTGATGGCCCAGGTCCAGGGAAGGGATCCGGGTTACAAGAAGCGCTTCCTGGTACAGATGGGGGAGAAACTGAGGAAGATCGAAGTCTCCGAAATAGCCTGGTTCAATGTGCTGGGAAAGGGTGTTTTTCTGAAGACATTACAGGGTAACACATACCCGGTGGAACTGAGCCTTGAGGGACTTGAGGCCGTACTTGACCCCGGTGTTTTTTTCCGCATCAACAGGAAGTACCTTGTAAGCATGAGTTCAATAGCCGGAATGACAGCATGGTCACGAGGACGTATCAAACTGGAACTTAAACCGAAGGCCGACGATGAACTTGACACTGTGGTGAGCATTGACCGCTCATCGGCATTCCGGAAGTGGCTTAATGCATGAACCGGGAATCAGCAGTGCCCGGATTACTGTTTGTCACCAGGATTGGTCTCCCGGTTAAGCACATCGCTTGTCATAATCTCCAGGAACCTGGCCGGCTCTTCAAACATCGGGCTGTGCGCCGATTTCTCAAATGTGTAAAATCCTTTTACCGGACAATCCAGCTTTTCATAATACTGTGCGGAAATATCATGGTTCACCGTCAGATCATGCCTGCCGCTGAAGAAATAAGCAGGGACCTCAAGTGCGGG
>Ga0209467_1000551_pt1 | contig 49536 bp, 38 predicted proteins | sample Higcelwee11metaG_FD_187175 | JGI IMG/M metagenome (GOLD analysis project Ga0209467, IMG submission 187175) | Freshwater pond sediment microbial communities from the University of Edinburgh, under environmental carbon perturbations - High... | ecosystem: Environmental > Aquatic > Freshwater >... | reverse complement strand
CGATAATCTTACCAGACATAAGTCCTCCTTCTGACTTTTGATTTTGTTGTTATTATTAAATCGTCAGTTCGAGGACTTATTTCTTTTAATTTTTAATTTTGCGAAAGATTTTATACACTACCAATTGGAGCTTTAGAGATTTGTAAGCGCGTTCATTTTGAACGTAAGAGTAACCGTTGGCTTCGGTTTGGGAAAAATCCTTGAGATGATTGTCTCTATCGCACTCCATAAGTTCGTTGATTAGTTTTTCGATGAGGAGAGTGGAAATGACGATGCGTTCACCTTTATCTCTAGCTTTAAGGACATCCGAGAGCATGTTATCGAGAAAATCTGGTTCTTTGTCATTAGTTTGCTTTCTGTTTCTTTTTCTTTCAGTCATGGGAAGCCTCCCTCCGTGTATGGTTGTTGTATAGTTTTATGATATTTCCTTACATACTTTTTTAGATAGTCCCTTTATTTTAATATTTAATGATAATTATATTTAAAAACATGAGTCTGGAGATGACGTTGTTTTTAAAATCAAAGGTGTAATTGTTGAATATTTTAGAGTTGGACAAATTATTGGTCTAAAGTTTTTTTTGGAGAATGTCTCTTCCTGAACTTGAAAAATATCTTAAAGAAAAGATTAAAATATTCCATTATAAAATAAAGGAGCTGGAAGAGAAGAAGAAATAGTATACGATAATCAAAGCAGGAATTAAAAGGGCAATAAAGAAAAAATGCCGGTGATATTTTTCACCGGCATTTTTTCTTTATCTAAAAGGGTGGTTGGCATTTTAAGGATGAATGATTTCAGAGATTACTTTTTTCTATTTCGGAGCGCAATCTTTTCTGTCATAATTACTTAGAACTTTGAATCAGATTTCAGGTGGGGAAATTCCCCACCTGATTTTTACGGAAAAGTTTGCTCTATGATAGTTGAGATAAAGCTGAATGAATTCCAGAAATGAATGAAATAGTTATTAGCGAGCCAGCTTTCTGAACGGCGTAAAGCTGCAACTTTACGCCGTTCAAGTCCCTTTCCCCTGTTGAGACCCCCCAGAAAAAAAAGCTTACATTTTAAAACAGGGTGAGGGGTAAGCGGGGGGCGCGCTGAAAGCGCGGTCTGGGGGGTCGGCGAAGGGGAGAGGGACGCGATAGCTGTGCGAGCAGGTTTGTATGACAGTTTCAGAAACTATGTAAGAGAATGTTTCTGTTGTTGTAGATAAAAACAAAAAAGCACGGTGTTTCATCATTGTGCTTTTTTGTTTCCTTTTAAATAAATTCTTGTGGGGAAATTCCCCACAAGAATGAACTCTGTAATTTTCCGGAATTATTAAGATGAATGATGGAATCTGAACAGTTGATTTGATTATTCAGCTGCACGGCGCGCGGAGGACAAGCGCGCCGCCGAGCAAACAGGAGGTTTGCACAAAAGCGTCTCGTCAGTTTCCGCTCCTCGGCGCGTTCGCCGTCCTGCCCGCGCCTCGCTGATGTACGTCGTGTGCAAACGCGTACGAAAACTGCGTGAGGGATTGCGCAGAAAGGCGGAACGCCTTGAAGCAAAAGCCCGACCGTGCATGGGCGGTCAGAGATATTTGAAAAAAAATAGAGGCGCGGGCACGCCCTCTAAAATTCAATAGACTTGCATTCAATATCAGTGACATCAGCAAAAAATAGGTTGACGGACACGTCAAAACGCGCTTTAATAAACCATCCCCGCGAAATGCGGGGTTCTTATTATAAAAGATATCATTCTTTGATTAACCGGAGGATTATGAACGAGCTTGAGGCAAAAAAACAGGCAATTCGGGAAGAACTTGATCAGCTGAAATATGAGTTTAATGTGGAACTTCCGCAGAAGATAGCCGAAGCCCGTGAACACGGGGACCTCAAAGAAAATGCAGATTATCATGCGGCAAGAGAACGTCAGGGTTTTGTTAATGCTAAGATTTCTCAGTTAACTGAACAACTTGCAAAACTTTCAAATGTCGATGTTGAATCTATTCCCAAAGACCGTGTTGGTCTTGGATCAAAAGTTTATATAGAAGAAGCTTCCGGTATGAAAATGGAATTCACTTTTGTAACCGATGCAGAAACTAATCCCGGCGAAGGCAAAATATCGCTTTCAACACCTTTCGGAAGAGCTTTAAACGGCAAATGCGCAGGAGATGAAGTCGAAGTTATTCTGCCTGTGGGTGCGAAAAAGTTTGTTCTTAAAAAACTTATTACTGTTCATGGGAAAGAGTTTTCAGTTTAAATACTAATTGACGCCTGAAGGCCGTCAATTTTTCAATGAGCTCAAGTTTTTTATTCTTTAAGAGGGTTCAAATGTCAGTAATAAAGGAATTTTGCGGTCTACGCCCGCCCAAAAATATGGCGGATAAAATATCAGAACTGCCGTATGATGTGTGCAGCAGTGCTGAGGCGCGTAAAACCGCAGAAGGAAATCCGTATAATTTTTATCATGTCACTAAGCCGGAGATCGATCTTCCCGAAAATGTGGATATTTATGATGAATCGGTTTATCTAAAAGGTGCCGAAAATTTTAAACAGTTCATCGACAAGGGCTATCTTGCATCCGAAAAAACTCCATGTTTTTATTTCTATACACTTGTTATGAACGGACGCGAACAGACCGGACTTGTCTGCACAGTCAGTGTTGATGATTACTTAAACGGTGTTGTTAAAAAGCACGAATTTACACGCGAGGATAAAGAACGCGACCGTATTAAACATATTGATGTTCTTGGAGCTCAGACGGGGCTGGTTTTTCTTTTTTACAAAGAAGACGGTTCTAAAAAGGATCTTTGGGCAAAGGCGCTTTCAAAACCTGCAGAATATGATTTTACAGCTCCTGACGGTATACGCCATATTTTCCGTATAATTGATGAACCAGCTTTAATCGAACAAATAAAGCTTTCTTTCAAAGATACAGGAATGTACATTGCCGACGGTCATCACCGCGCTGCATCAGCAGCAAAGAACGCTCTTGCGCGCAGACAGGACGGTTCTGACACTAAAAAAGGCGATTTCAATTATTTCCTTTCAGTTGTTTTTCCGCATGACCAGCTTAAAATTATGCCATATAACCGTGTTCTTGCCGATCTGAACGGAAATACAAAAGATTCACTTTTTGCCAAAATAAACGAAAAGTTTTCTATTACTAAAGTCGATTATGATACTCCTAAAGACAAAGGAAGTTTCTGTATGTATATCGACGGTGAGTGGTATGAAGTTAAACCTTCTTTCGATACAGGGAATGATCCTGTCGAATCTCTTGACGTCAGTGTACTTCAGAATTATATACTTAAACCGGTTTTCGGCATAGATGATCCGAGAACAAGCAAGAAAATAGATTTTATCGGCGGAATTAGAGGAACAAAGGAACTTGTTAAGCTCGTAGATTCCGGTAAATTTAAAGCGGCGTTTTCGATGTATCCGACTTCTATGCAGGATTTAATGGATGTTTCCGACAGCGGAAATGTTATGCCTCCAAAGTCGACATGGTTTGAACCGAAACTGAGAGACGGATTGATAGTTTATCAGATATAGTTCGGAGGAATTATGGTTGAAATGGAAGATCTCAGAGAAAAACTTGAGGAGCTTGAAAAGGATAATGCTTATCTTCGTAAGCTTCTCAAGGGTTACGAAGAGATAATGAAACTTCATGAAAAAGAAATCGACAATGATGAATCGATTATTGAAATGTATGAGCAGATGCTTGAATATGAGCGAAAGGAAATGAAACGTATAAACGAGACAGCTAAAGCTTATGAGAATGCTTCCGAGCTCGGCAGGGAAGAGCTCGATGCAGCTCTTAAAAAAGTGCGTGATCTTGAATTACAAAACACCGAACTCAAAAAACAGAAAATTGAGAGTTTGAATAAATAAATATGATTTTAACGTACGTCCTTGTCTTTGTTTTTTTTGTGCTCTTTGCTATTTTCGGGCTCTATATGCTGAGCACGTATTTCTTTCCGCGCAGACTTGATGAAATAGCGGAAATGATTAAAAAGGGACAGACTAAACTTGCTATTAAAAAACTCGAAGATGTTCTTGCCAAAGATGATCATAATGTCTACGCCCATTTTCTTCTCGGAGAAGCTTTTTCAAAAGAAGGAAACGGACAGTACGCAGTTCTTGAGTATCGTCAGGTTTTAAAATACGCAACCCCGAATGATAAAATAAGCGAAAAGGAAGTCCGTTCAAAACTGGCTCGTATTTTCAAAGATCAGAAGAAGATTAATGATGCTAAAAATGAATATCTCATGCTTACAAAACTTGATCCGAATAACTTTGAGAATTATTATGAACTCGGTGTTTTGTTTTATGACTCCGGAATGGTGGATAAAGCCGGACCTTATCTTAGAAAAGCCACTGAACTGAACACAAAGCATTCAAATTCTTTCTATTATTATGGTCAAAGTCTATATCGGACAGGTAACAATAAAGATTCTAAAAATGCGCTCATGGAAGCGATAAAACTTGATCCGTCAAATTTCAAGGCGCACTATTTTCTTGGTCTTGTTCTGCGCCAGCTTGGGGACCCTGACTGGGCGATCAAAGAATTTGAAGTAGCGCAGAAAAGTGAAGATATTAAAACCAAATGTTTTCTTGCCAAGGGTACATGCTATATGGAAAAAGAGCAGTATCCTAAAGCGGTTATTGAGTTCGAACGCGGTCTCAAATCAGTTGCGCGCGGAAGTGATACCGAGCTGAATATGAGATATTTTCTAGCCGCGGCATATGAAAAGCAAAGAGATATGCATTCTGCTATATCCAATTGGGAACGCATTTATGAAGTTAATAAAAAATTCCGTGATGTAGAGCAGAAGCTTAAACAGAATGAAGAGTTCCGCCAGGATGATCATATCAAGGATTTTCTTATAGCAACATTATCGAATTTTGAGCTGACCACTCGAAAGCTGATCGAACACCTTGGACTCGAAATTCAGGAGACTAAAGTTATCAGCGATGTAGATATTGAGATATTTGCTTCCGAACCCGACGATAAGCGAAGAAATACAAGACGTACCAATAAACTCATTCGAATAATCCGGACAACTGACAGTGTTGGTGAATCTTTTTTAAGAAAACTTCACGAAGGAATGAAATTCCGCAATGCTCAGAGGATTGTTGTGATATCAACCGGTGACTTGAGCCGTGAAGCTATAGATTTTGCAAACACACGCCCGATTGAACTATATGGAAAAGCACAGCTGATAGAAATGCTCCGGGCAATTCAATGAATGCGTCTCAGAAAAGAATTTCAGCAAACCCTTTTTTCTCATCCCTGCTATTTGAAGAATCTGCAATACTTGCAGATAAAGCCTGTATACATTATCTGTCAAAAGGTGATGAACTTGACCTCCTTGGTGAGAAATCAGTATATTTTCTTGATTCAGGAATAATGGAATCGGTTTCGACAGGCGGCAAGGGCGAATCCAATTTTTTCAATCCGGGATCATTTTTCGGAGCTCTTCCTTTTTCAGATGTTTCTCCCAGAGGAGAACTGAGGGCTCTTACTGATGTAAAGCTTATTTCGTTGAATAATGACGATTGTATTAATTTGTTTTCATTTTCACCTAAGGCTATGCGCGGATATATAAAGGCCATGAACCTTGTAAATTATCCGCTTGTTAAATCTGCTGACAAATTTTCATCTGTTTCAGCAAAAGTTATAGCTGTTTGCGGGGGAGCTGAAAGCGGAAAAACTTCAATCGCTTCAAGTTTGGCGCGGGCTCTTTCTAATAAAGGAAAAACTGTCATTCTAGATCTTTCTTACAGCGGTTCTTCTGTGTTTGATGTTTTTAATGTAAAGATCATGCCTCCTTTTTCCCAAAAAGAACAAAATGAAAAACAGAAAAGTTTATCTGCGGTAACAGCTGCAGACAACCTGGATCTTTTAAATGTATCACATGGAAGCATGGTCAAATGCGATTCTTCTCTGATTTCTCCGATATTATTTTCTTTTTCATTTTCCTATAACTATATCATAATGGACATTTCTGATTATGACGAACAGCTAATGCATGAATCTGTAAAAAAAGCCGATTACGTGATAGATATACTTTCTGAAAAACGCAATTTGCCGATTTCTGCATCGGATGCTCAGCTTGTAATCCCGGTAAAATTCAGCAATGTCATCGTTAAAAATCAGCATGCGTTAAAGATTGATTATTTAGATAATGACGATCCTGCTTTTTATTCATCCTCGGAAGGCATAATTTCACTTGTGGAGACTATTTCTAAAAAGCGAAAGGCTCTTTATCTCTCGCCGCGTTCGGCTCATTCTATCGGTTACATTCCTTTTTTATGTTCTTTTTTTGACTCAGATTTCGGATTCGATGCGGTATTCAGCACCTTTTTCCCATACGTTGTGGCATGTTTGTATGCAGTTTCACCCAAAAGAGATGAGTTTGTAAAATCTGCATTAAAACTTTTTAATCCTTCAGCAATTAATTCATTATTTGATATAAATTTTCCCGGAGAATATCTCAGTTCATCAAAAAAAATAATAAAATTCATGAGAGATATTTTCGGTGAAAGCAGGATTGAACAGAATAAACTTTTATGTATTTCCCATTCATTTTCGGGAATAAGCGGTAAAGAATATTTTTTTTCTTCCGGAGAAATGTTTCAGGAAGCTTCTTCTTCCATCTCTATGCCGCCGCTATTTGACGGAATTGGAGACAACAAGTACTTTTCTTCTTTCGGTAAAGCTTCAGGTGCCTCAATGTTGAGATTCGCTTATGATGAAATAATATCAGTTAATTCGGCCGTAAGCGGAGCTTCTAAAATATTCAATGGTATACCTGAATTATTTGCCCGCGAATTTAATATGCTTGAAGAAAATTGTCCTATGGATTTCTATTTCCCTGCGCACAAAAATATATTTCTTGACTTAAACTTTACTCAAAATAATCTGAGCTCGTTTAATGAACAGTCAATGGAAATTGTAAAAAAGCAGTTGGCGGAGCAGGGATTCAATGAGAAGTAAGAAAACTAATTATTTGCAAGTGTGTATTCTTTTTACAGGTCTTCTTTTTACGCTGGTAGGTCTTGTTTTCTTTGTAAGTCCCGCGCTTTTGGGGAAGTGTATGTCCATTGATGTCGGAGAGGACTGGATCAGTCAGATGCGCCTTGATGAATTTCTTGTGTTGATTACAGTTTTCGCGAGATCTATATCGCTTCTTTTGTTTTTTGCAGGAATTTCAATGGTAATGCCTCTTTTTGATCCTCTTAAATACAGAGCACTGGTTTATTTTTTCGGAGTTTTTTTCCCTGTTTCAGCCGCTTTGTTTTCGGCTTATAATTATCTGTTTTCCGAGGAAAAACAAACTACTGCGATTATTTTGAGTTTATTCTTTTTTTCGATAGCGCTCTTGAATATGTCGGGTCTTTTTCTTACTAAGAAAGATGCGGCTATGGGAGTAGAATGAAAATATTTGCTTGAAATAATGCCATGTATGTGAATATAATTTTGTGTGCACAGTTTCGGAGGATTTATGGGCTTAAAGACCAACAAAGTTGATAATGTAATTGTAATATATCTTAATGGCAGACTTGATGTTCATTTGTCAGCCGATATTGAAAAGGGAATCAATCAGATAATAAAGGAAGAGCCAGAATGCCATCTTCTTTTGAATCTTGAAGAAGTCGAATATATGAGCAGTTCCGGACTTCGAATCTTCGTGTCAACAATGAGAATTCTTAAAGATAATAAGAAAAAACTTAAGCTTTGCAATATTAATACAGCCGTTAAAAAGATTTTTGAAGTTGTTGAGCTTATGGAAATGTTCGACATATATGATTCGGAGGAAGCTGCCCTGCAGGCTTTTTCAGAATAGTATAATGCCGCCGGGACGGACGCTTTTATGATGGTTTTTTTCTTTATAGGCGCGGTTATTGTTCTTGGCGGTTATATTTATTACAGCCGTTTTCTATCCAAAAAGTTCGATCCTTCAAAAAGAGCTGAAGAATTCATTAAAACAAACCGTATTCGTGATGCAGTTTACGAATACCGTAAACTCATTGATGCCAATCCTTTCGATTTTGTTTCGCATTTCCGTCTTGCCGAAATTCATATGTCTCTTGAAGAATATGATGACGCGGCAAAACATTATACCCAGGTGTTGGAAATTAATAAGTTCAATCTTGAAGTTGCTAAACTTAAAGTTGAAAAAAATCTTGCAAAGATTTTCATGACCCGCGGCGACCTTGAAAATTCTTTCCGGTACTATTCTGATATACAGAAATATGAGTCTTCAGATTATGATTCTCTTTATTATTGTGCTTTTATAGCTCTTGGACAGGAAGAGTATGAAATATCACAGCGTTATTTTGATCTCTTAGTCCGGGCAAAACAGCCTGATTTTGAAACCGCTTTCGGAGCAGGTATGTGCTCTTATCAGAATCAAAAGACAGCGGATGCGATCGGTTATTTCAAGACTGCTATGGAAAAAAATCCCGAATCGGATATAGCTTCTCTGGCAATGGCTTTTGCCCAGAGAAGAAAACGTGATTTCAAAAAAGCGCAGACTATAGTTGAAAAGCTTGTGGCTAAAATATCGGATATTTCCATATTATTTATTCTGATGCGTTTAGATGCTGTTCTCCACAGTCATTTAAAAAAACATAAAGAAGCTGTTTCAAGATTTGAAGCTCTATTGAATTACTGCAGAAAAAATTCAATGAAAGAAGAGGAAATTCTTGTTCTATATGATCTGGGATTTGCATGTCTTTTTGACGAACAGGCGAATAAGGCATATGATTACTGGAATAAGCTTGCCGAAATTGACAGAAATTACAGAAATATTCAGTCATACATTACTGAACTACGAAAAGAAATGAATGATTCTTCGGGTTTTCAGAAAGGTGATAATTCAGTGTTTGAAAGAACAACTACATGGCTTGAAGAAGCATTTCCTCAGAATTTTTTGTGGAATATCTGTGGTCTCAAGGCAGAAAATAAATTTGATTTGAGAGCAATATCATCAATAGCGAAATCATCTTCAGAGAAAATAACTGAAGGTTCAGATTTTATGCTGGAAGATAATCTAATAGAAAAATATTGCGCTTTAGATGGAGAAAAATTTAGAATAGTTTCCGGAAGAATTCTTGAAAAACTAGGGTTCAGAGTAACGGAATTCTTGACGACATACAAAGAAAATGACGGAGTTGATATTTCCGCAGTTGAAAGGTCTACCGGAAATAAGTCTCTGGTATGGGTCAGGAGATGGCGTAAAACAAAAATCGGAGAAATTCCTTTGCGTAATTTCGCACAGGCTATAAACGATAATAAGGCAAAGGCAGGTATTTTTATTACTACGGCGCCTTTTACTGAAGGAGCTAATTCGGCGCTTGAAAAACTTTCAAAAGTTAGAGTTGTTGATGAAGAAGAATTGAACGGTCTGTTGCAGGGAGTTATTGATGTTTGAGGTCGATATAAAGAATGTTATTTATGATGAAGAATATAAAGTTTCAAAGCCGTATAATCAAATGCTTTCATTATCTGTTAAAAGAAACGGATTGGCAAGCCCTCTTGTTTTGATAGAATCGGGTTCATCTTTCAGAATTTTATCGGGTCATAACCGGTTTAAGGCTTTAAGTGCAAATTCTGTTTTAAAATTTACCGCAATGAGATCAGATAATTTTCTTAATGATTTTAAAAAAGAAATTATAGTAAAAAATTATTCGGGATTACTTTCTTTTTCAGGAAGATTGAAGGCAGGTAAATTCTTTTATTCCGATACAGAATTAATGAATGAATTGGGGATACCCGCTTCCCGAAGAACGGCAGATGATATCAATATTTCGGACACAATTTTGAACTATCTTAATGAGAAGGATGCTCCTCTTAAGATTCTTGATGAATTGATATTGTTAGATAATGATATTTTGTCGGCATACGAATATTTTATAATTGAAAAAGGATTTAAATTTGCACTTTTTCGCGAGTCTATAACTATCGTTTCTGATATATTAAAGACAAGCGATAGCGATAATATAATATCTGTATTTAAAAATGCTTCAGATGATAATGTTCTTATTCAGGAACTGAAGCGGCTCAGATATCCTTTGATGTCTTCATTGCTTGAGAAATCAGCTACTCTTTCAGACAGATTTAGAAATGCCGGGCTGAATCTGACTTTTCCTCAGAATTTTGACGGAGGTTTTGCTGATATATCGATACGAATTAAAAAGAAAACTAAAGCTTCCGATTTTTTTGGAGCATGCGGCAAGTTGACGGATTCGGACATTGATGATATAATTGGTATTATATGAGGCATTATGAGATTTAAAAAATATTTAGCGTCAGTTCAGGCTAACGCAATAAAATTCGGGTTTTGATTATGATTCTGACTATTTATACCGAAGCATTTTTTGATTCAGCTCACTTGATAAAAAATCATCCAGGCAAGTGCGCTACTTTGCATGGCCACACATGGAAAGTTTCTGTTTGGGTGAGAGGCGATTCTTCTCAAACAGATTCGAGCGGAATTCTATGGGATTTCGGCAAACTAAAAGAAATTACTGATAAACTTGACCACAAGAATCTCAACGAAATTATCGATAAACCTACCGCAGAAAATATTGCACTGCTGATTTATTCTGAGTGTAAAGCAGGCAATGAGTTACTTGATTATAAAGTCAGAGTATACGAAAATGTTGTCTCAAAAACTTCGTACTGTGAAACCGGCGATTTCTGATGAATTTCGAAATATGCGAAAGATTTATAAGCGTAAGCGGAGAGGCCCCTTTTACAGGTGATCCTGTTTACATAGTCAGGTTCTCAGGCTGCAATTTGAACTGTTCATACTGCGACACTCCTTATAGGGAAGAAATCAATGAAATACTTTCGTTTGATGAATTATGCGGTATAATTTCTAAACAGACTGAAGATTTTAATAATTTGAAGATTCTAATAACCGGAGGAGAGCCTCTGTTAAAGGACCGCTCTAACGGTATTTTTGATCTGATAAAATTATTCCACAATTATGTTTTTATAATTGAAACTAATGGTTCACAGAAAATTGAATTTAATGCTGATAATGTTGTTTTTGTTTGTGATATCAAGACGCCTTCATCGCTTACCGGAGAATCTTTTTGTGAAAAAAATATTGATTTATTACAAAGAAAAGATTGTATCAAATTTGTTTCGGCAAAAGAAGATCTGCCGTGGATTCTTGAAAAAATAAAAAAAATCCGTAATAAGAATAAAGATGTGAAGATATATATTTCACCGCAATGGGGCAAAATAGAACCTTATGAAATAGTTGAATTTATAATTGCAAACAGGCTTGATGCTTCTATTTCGATTCAGATTCATAAGATAATATGGCAGGCGGATAAAAGAGGAGTATGATGGATAACAGTTACAGACATGATGATGCGCTTGTTCTTATGAGCGGCGGTCAGGATTCTACTACCTGCATGTTCTGGGCAAAACAGAATTTTGCGAATGTTCATGCGATTTCTTTTTTTTATAATCAGAAACATTCTGTTGAAACGAAGGTGGCCGAAAGAATTTGCGCCGAAAACAAAGTTAAGCTTAAAACTGTCGACATATCATTTATCAAGGACATTGTAATATCAAATCTTTTCAGCGGCGGCGGTGATGTCGCTGCCGGGCATCAGCTTGACAGTTCTGTTCCTTCCAGTTTTGTTCCATACCGCAATTTGCTTTTTTTAACTGTTGCTGCCGGATGGGCAAGCACATTGAATATACGTCATCTTGTAACAGGTATTTGCGAAACGGATTATTCGGGTTATGCTGACTGCAGGGACATTTTTGTCAAATCTGCACAGGTTGCAATCAATCTATCAACTGATTTAAGTGGAAGAAATCTCGTAATACATACTCCGCTTATGTGGCTTACAAAAGCGGATGAATTTAAAATGGCAAAAGATTTGGGAGTTCTTGAATATATAATAAAAGAAACCATGACCTGTTATAACGGATCTGATAAGAAAAATTATTATGGAATGGGGTGCGGCACATGCCCCTCATGTGTTTTAAGAAAAAATGGATATGACGAGTTTATTAAAAAGTACGGCACTGTCTGATGGGCATTTTTCTTGGAAATAAAACATCTTTTGATCTTGAATATTCCCCGGAAATTTTATTTCCGATTGAAAGATCTACTGCACGAAAAAAAAACGGAATTGATAAGATATTATTTGAAGGTTATGATGTTTGGAATGCTTATGAATTCAGTTATTTAAATAAAAAAGGAAAACCGGAGAATAGAATTCTCCGGTTAATTTATCCTTTTGATTCAATAAATATTATTGAATCAAAATCTTTAAAGCTGTATCTTGGTAGTTTTGCCATGATGCGTTTTATTGATGAGAGTGATGTTAAAAAAACTATATTGTCTGATCTTTCAAAAGCTGTTGTTTCTGATAAAGTAAATATAGAATTAATTAAGCATCATGAAATTAACCCCAAAATTTCGAAAATAGAAGATGCGGTTCTTCTTGATGAAATTGATGCAAGTATTGATGAATATGATTATAATTCAATGCTGTTGGAGACTGAAGACTGTTCGGCTGAAGTCGAAACAAAAGTATATTCGGATATGCTCAGAAGCCTTTGTCCAGTTACTGGACAACCCGACTGGGCTACGCTTTATATCGAATATGTATCAGATAAAAAAATTATTGGATTGTCGCTTTTAAAATATATTATTTCATACAGAAAACATCAGGATTTTCATGAGAGCTGTTGCGAGAAAATCTTCACTGACCTGTATAATCTATTACAACCTTCGAGTATCTGCGTCATGGCTTTTTACACAAGACGAGGAGGTATTGACATTAACCCGTGTCGGTATTATGGAAGGAAATATGAAAGATATGATTTTAGATTCTGGCGGCAGTAATAAAATTATTTAAATTTTACAAGAACCGTGTTGAGATTTTTCAAAAATTCAGATACAGCTTCTTTTTCGTTTTTCCCGTTAGCTTTAATTATATGCATTTTTACCGGATTTTGATTTTTAATTACAGTTACAAGTGAGCTAATTTCAATAATTCCTTTTTCGATTGAAAGAGAATCATTTTTAACTGAAAATATTTCTGATTGAGAAGAAAATTTATAGATTCTGACTCTTACCGATATATCCGGCTTAATGTATAATTGTTCAATGTAATTTTTGATTTCTTTTTCGGCAGATGGCCTATCGTCTGATATAACTGATACTTCCCCAGCTGTTATTAAACTGAAACCTGACAAAAAAAGTAAAAGCAGCATTATATGTTTAACTATAATCATATATACTAAAAGCAGCAGGTTTCCCTGCTGCTTTAATTTCACCAGTTGTCGTCCTGTTTGTCCAGATATTTATCTCTTACGTTTGCCATGATATCATCCATATAGAAGTAATTCCATTCAGCAAGTCTTCCTTTTCCGGCAGGCTTGTACTGAAAACTTAAAATTTTCATCTGTCTTTTCTGTGAAAGAAATTTATCTTCCTGAGCTATTTCTGTGGAAAGCTTTTTGTGAAGCTTTCTCCATCCGAGAAAATTAAGCTTATCAAAAACAAGTCTGTGAACTTTTCCATTTGCATCCTGAAGTAGTATTGATAGTTCACCTGAAAAATTCTTTCCATAAACCCATATCGAAATGCTTTTGCAATGCTGTGTTATTATTAGTTCCTTAGGAGGCTTAATAACAACTACATCACCGTTTTTCCCGTATGCCTTGATTCCGATGTATTTCTTTGAATCTTTAATAGGGGCAGGATACTGATCCCTTGCCTGAAGTTCTGCTTTCTGATCTTTTGTTACAGAAATAGAAATATTTGAGTTAGACCATTGGGTAGTTTCGAAATCTTCAATTGTTATTTCTTTATATACCTGATCGCTGTCTACTTCTGCAGATGCTTTTTCTCCAGAAGCCGGTGTTGTTTTGGCTTCTGCTTTATCCGCCGTATCCTGTGATAATGACGGAATTGAAACAACCGCAGAGAGCAAAAGCATAAATAATGCACGTTTCATCTGTAAACCTCCATTTATTGCCGTAACAAGATAGCTACATCCATTACAAATATAAAAGACATGAATGCCTGATAATGTCAATAAATTCTTGAATCAAAGTATATGGAGTGAAAGAATGACGAAAAGGGGTTATTTCTGACAATGAAATATGTTTTTGGCATTATTTTAGCCGGAATTATGATTTTTTCAGCCGAATCGGCTTTAGCCCATGAGAATCACTCTTGGTTCTGGTTTATTTATGAAAAAGGAAGTGATGATTTTTCATCATTTCGAACAATAAGACCTTTTTATTTAAAGAATACGTATAAAGACGGTTCGACATATTCAGCTTTTCTGCCGCCCGTTATCGCTTCAAACTATAAAAACAGTCTTGGTTATAAAAATCATTATTTTTTTTCACTGGCAGGCGAAACTTATTATAATCACTCAGGAAAAAAAGACGATTATGACCTAGTTCTTCCACCGGTTTTTTACGGCAGCGGTTCAGAAAGCAAAGACCGCTATCTTATGGTCTGGCCGGTCGGCGGAACATTAAAGCAAAAAATCGGATATGATTACATCACACCTGTAATTTTTCCGGGTGTAGCTTTATTTTTTCTTTATCCGCCTAGTTCTACATTGATGATAGCGGCATATTGTCTTGCTTCGCTGATTCCGCTTTATATGGAATATGGGTATAAAGATTATCATGCGAAAGCAGTTCTCTGGCCTTTTTTTATGAAAGGAGAAGGGGGAGGCAGAAAGTCTATACGGATATTTCCTTTTTATGCTCATCATACTAAAAAGGGGTTTTATGACAGAAAATCATATTTTCTTATATATAATTATGGTGAAACTTATACTTCAAAACGCACTTATAAAACTTTTTTTCTCTTTCCTTTTTACGGGAAGAAATGGACTGATGACGGAATGGTGAAATCAACAACAATTCTCTGGCCGTTTTTTTCATGGGGCTACAATAAAATCAGGGGAGAAGAATCTCTGAATATGCCGTGGCCTTTTTTCCAAAAAGCCAAAAGCAAAAACCCTGACATGGAAAAATTGATAATATTTCCGTTTTACGGTAGATATCGTTATGGAACCAAGAAAACAGTTTTTTATACACCATTTTATTTCAGGCAGACAAAGGAAAACGGATACTTTCATTCTGATTATAAAGTTATTAGTTTTATTATTTGGAAGTTTCATCGCGAATACCGTTTCACCGAGCATCCTTATTATGGTAAGAAATGGGATTATTTTAAGATATGGCCTCTTTTTCATTATGAATCGAATGACCGCGGAGATAAAGATTTTTCATTGCTCTCTATTTTCTTTTTTCGCGATCCGGACGGTTATGAACGGCTCTATCTGCCGGTTTTTTCACTCTTAGAATACCATAAGAGAAATGATATTTCGTCATTCGGTCTTTTGTTCAGAACTTATTATCAGTATCGTAAAGGGAATTACTTTCAATGGGCAGTTCCGCTGATTGCCAATTATTCATCATATAACGGAAGAACTACTAATTTTTCATTTTTGTTTTCATCATTCGGCTATTTTCATGATGAAAGAGGACAGGGATTCAAATTGTTCTGGATACCGATTGTTACAGATTCATCGGATAAAATTGTTTTTGAAAATCCGCTAGATTCGGATAAATTTAGTATGCCTATGTCACACAGATTTAAGGATACCGTCTCGAATAATTTTTATTTTGGGAAGGCCTTCTAATGCGGAATTCTCCTTTTACAAGCTGGCTTTTTCTTATTTGGGAAAATTTTATCCGTATTACCGAATTTTCAGGATATTCACTTGTCTTAATATTTCAGTCAGTTTGTTTTCTCCCGAAAGTTATTGAAAAAAGATCCGAAATTGTTAAGCAGATGTATGCGGCAGGAGCAAAAAGCTTTCTTGTTGTCAGTATTGTCGCATTTTTTACAGGAATGATTCTTTCGCTTCAGACCGGTCTTGAAATGAAAAAATTCGGTCTTGAGAATCTTATAGGTCAGCTTGTTGTTACGACACTGACAAGAGAGATGAGTTCATTTACGACGGGGGTTGTTCTTATAGCATCAGTCGGATCTTCAATCGCCGCTGAGCTTTCTACAATGAAAGTATCAGAAGAAATAGATGCTCTTGAAATGCTCTTGATAAATCCGGTAAAATTTCTGGTGATGCCGAGAGTTGTGGCTCTTGCTGTTATGTTTCCAGTGGTCAGTGTTTATTTTACACTGATGGGTATAATTGGAGGCGGAGTTGTTTCTTATTCACAGCTTTCAGTAGAATGGGACATTTACTGGAAAAGCTGTTTGCTCGGACTGAAGCTTAAGGCTGTATATGTCGGGCTTTTGAAATCATTTCTATTCGGAACAATGGTAGCGGCTATAGCATGCGCAAACGGGCTTAAGGCTGAAAACGGAGTTGCAGGTGTCGGTCAGGCAACACGAAATTCCGTAATCGCTTCCTTTGTAATGGTTCTGATAACTGGTTATTATATTACGGCAATATTTTACGGTACTAAATGATAAAACTAGTTGATGTTACAAAGCGCTTCGGTAAGAGACTCATTCTCGATAATGTGTCCCTTGAAATAAAACGAGGAGAAACCCTCGTGATAATAGGTCAATCCGGAATAGGTAAAACTGTAACATTGCGTCATATAGGCGGACTTCTTGATCCTGATGCAGGCGAAGTCTGGGTCGATTCCGAGAGGATGGATTTTGCTGATGATAAAAGAAAAGAACGCTTGCGCAGCAAGATGGGATTTCTTTTTCAATCAGGGGCTTTGCTTAACTGGCTTTCGGTTAAAGATAATGTTGCTTTGCCGCTGATAGAACGGAAACTTTGTAAACCGAATAGAGTCGAGTCATTGGTTGAAGAAACTCTTGATTCCCTTCAGCTTCTTGATGCGAAAGATAAAATGATAAGTGAAATAAGCGGAGGAATGAAAAAGCGGGCAGGTCTTGCACGGGCTCTTGTTTCGAGACCGGAGATAATTCTATATGATGAACCGACAAGCGGTCTTGACCCTGTTATGAGTTCTCTGATAAATAAGATTATAAGAAAGCTTCAGAAAGATTACGCTGTTACAAGCGTCGTAGTTACTCACGATATGAAAAGCGCATACGAAATCGGAGATCGTATAGCTATGCTTTTTAATGCAAATATTATTCAGTGTGCCACACCTGATGAAATAAAAAATTCAAATAATCCGATAGTACGTCAGTTTATAGAAGGACTTTTAGAAGGTCCAATCAATGCGGAAAAGCAATAGGGGGAATTATGGCAGGAAGAAAACATAATATCATTGTCGGACTAATGTTTCTGTTCGCTGTTTTAGTGTTGGGTTATTATACTATTCTTTTAAAGGATGAATTTTTTGAAGGTAAACGTTATTACCGCATTCAATCAGAATTTACTAACGGTTACGGTATAAAGAAAAATGATCCCGTAAAAATATTAGGAGTATATTCCGGTTCGGTTGAAAACGTTAAACTTAACGGCAATAAAGTTCTAGTTACTATGAAAATGTTTAATCAGTTCACTCTTTTTGAAAATTATAAAATTAAGGTTAAATCCGAAGGTTTTATGGGAGCTAAGGCTGTTGAAATTACTCCAGGGGTTGAATATGACGAAGAAAGAAATTACCGGGAGGTTGCATTGAATCAAATTCTTATTGGTTCTCCTTCGGGGGATCTCATGGGAACACTAGAAGATCTTGTTGGCGAGAATAAAGAATCAATTACCGATTCGATAAGCAATCTTAGGATTACCATGGCAAATTTTAAGGACTTTTCATATAAGATGAATTTCATTGCAGATAAAATTACCAGGGGCGAAGGAACAATCGGAAAATTGATTGTTGATGATAAACTTGCGAATCAGGCAAGCGAAACTTTAACTAATCTTAAGGATACAGTTGAGGATGCACGTGAGCAGGCACCAATAACAAGCTTTATCAGGGCTGCTCTTATGGCTTTCTGATTTAATAATCTTAAACAAGTATAATGAGCAATTCTACCTGTTAAATTATACTGCTTTAATATTAATTGTTAATAAATTGACTTTTACCATTAAAGCTGTTTAAATTAATTCGGTGTCTGCATGAGAAAATTGATAGTAAAGTCTCCGAATTCCAGATTGATGGGAACTGCTGTTTTAATAATAGTTTCTCTCTGGATTTTCTCTGCGTATGTTGTTTTAGGCGACCGGGCACTTGAGTTACGTAAAGTGCGCATCCAGACAGTTAATATGTCTATTATATATTCCAATCATGTCCACAAAACATTTTCTCAAATTGACAAAACTCTTAATTCGATAAAAAATTCATTAAAAACAGTTCCGGATAATAGCTTAAATGAAGATCTAATCCGTATAGTTGAATCAAAGCCGGAACTTTTTAATCTTATTTCTATTATTGATACTGACGGATATGTCCGTGTGATGAGTAAAAGAGATAATGAAAGAACTTACAGCGGAGACCGCGATTTTTATATCTATCATAAAATGAATTCTGATGAATCTTTGTATATAGGTCATCCCACTTTAGGCAGAGTTACTGGGAAATGGTACATCCCGATGAGTTTGCGGCTTAATGATACAAATGGAAATTTTGCAGGGATTTTGCTCGCATCAATTAATCCTTATTATTTTTCAGAAATTATAAGGGGCGTTGATGTAGGAAAGAATTCAATGATATATCTGTCATGTAAAGAAGGAATAGTCTACAGCGGAATATTTAACGGAAAAGAACTTAATCTTGATAAAAGTTTAGAAAAATATGTAATAGAAAACAAGAATCCGGATAAGGCATATTCTATTGTATCTGCACAGACACGACTTGACGACATAGAAAGAATTATCAGTTTTTCTCCTGTAATGTATAAAAACATGTTTGTTGCTGTAGCTATTTCAAAAAGAGAAGCGCTCAGCAGATGGCAGACAAGAAGTGCAGGACTGATTATTGTTCTAATAATTTTTTCTATTATGATAATCATTTTATTCCGTAATCTTTCAAAGGCTGTTACGCAGAGAAAAATTTCTGAAGAAAAACTGCGTGTCAGTGAAGAGCGTTTGCGTTATGCTTTTGCTGCTGCAACAGACGGTTTATGGGACATTAATCTTGTTACAAACAATGTTTATTTCAGTCCGTATTTTTATAAGATGCTTGAATATGAAGACGGCGAATTTGAGGCCAGTTTTGATTCTTGGTTGAATCTTCTTCATCCCGAAGATAAAAAAACAATGGAGGATAAATTTTATTCTTACATTGAAGGCAGTCTTTCAAATTATTGTTTGGAATTTCGGTTAAAAACTAAAACTGGTAAATGGAAATGGATTTTAAGCCGCGGAAGCATTGTAGGCAGAAATGAAGAAGGTCCTGTCAGGATTGTAGGTACTCATGTTGATATTACTGAACGCAAAAATTATCAGGAAGCTTTGCAAAGAAGTGAGGAGAACTACCGGGTTACTCTTGATTCGATAGGAGATGCCGTTATAGCAACTGATATAAATGGTCATATAAAAAAAATAAACCGTGTAGCAGAGGAATTGACCGGCTGGAAAAGCAGTGAATCCAGCGGTTTATTGATTTCTGATGTGATGGAAATTGTTTCTTCTGAAAGTAGGGAAAGAATTACTAATCCAGTTTTTGATGTTATTGAAATGCATAAAAAAATGTCATTAAGCAAAGATGCTTTATTGATTTCAAAAGACGGCAAAGAATACCGTATTGCAGATTCGGCAGCTTTGATTTATGATGATTATAAGAATGTAGTCGGCGCAGTGCTTGTTTTCAGGGATGTTACAGAAGAATATTTGATTCAGGAACAATTAAGACAAAGCCAGAAGCTCGATGCAATAGGACAGCTCGCCGGAGGAATCGCTCATGATTTTAACAATATGCTGGGCGGTATAATCGGCGGAGCCGAGCTTCTGAGTCCTAAAATTAAACCCGGCACTGAAGAAATGGAATATCTCGACATGATTATTGAGTCAGCAGAAAGGGCTTCGGGATTGGCGAGCAAACTTTTGTCGTTCTCAAGACGTGAATCGGTTGTTTTAAATCCGGTAGACATACATCAAACAATAAAAGATGCTCTCGGGATATTGCAAAATACAATCGATAAAAGGATAACAATTGAAACAGATTTTAAAGCTGATCAGTCAATTGTACTTGGTGAAATGGTTCAGCTTCAGAATGCATTTTTAAATTTAGGTATAAATTCATGGCAGGCAATGCCTGACGGAGGAATGCTTCATATTTCGACATCAATATATAATATTGATAATGAGACTGACGCTGATATTGATCATGGTTTGGTTTCAGGGAAGTATATAAAGATAGAAATAGAGGATACGGGCATAGGAATTTCTGAAAGTAATATCAGTCATATTTTCGAACCATTTTTTACGACTAAGGAGCAGGGTAAAGGAACCGGATTAGGACTTTCAGCTGTTTATGGAATAATCAAACGGTATGGTGGATTTATAAGCGTTAATAGTGAACTAGGTAAAGGAACTATTTTTTCCATACTTCTTCCGCTGTCATATGAAAGAAAACCCGATCTTATTAAGAAAGAATACCCTGTATATAGAGGAAATGGATTAATTCTAATTGCGGAAGATGAAATTACTATAAGAAACGTGGAAGAAAAAATTATGACTGAATGCGGTTACGAATGTATTTTAGCCCAAAACGGCAAAGAAGCGCTTGAATTATACAGTCAGAAATCATCTGAAATTATTCTTGTTATTCTTGATATGATTATGCCTGTAATGAATGGAAAGGACTGCTTTTTGGAAATTAAAAAGATCAATCCTGCTGCTCGTATTATTTTGTGTTCGGGCTATAGCCGTGAAGAAGATATAGCAAATCTTAAAGAGCAGGGTCTATCTGCCTATATCAGGAAACCATTCAAAAAACATGAATTCTGTAATGTAATTTTTGATATTATTGAATCTGCAAAATAAATTCCATATTATTATAAGTCTAATTCAAATAATCTGAGTGCTTAAACGTATTTCTTATATATTTTTTCTGTGAATTTACATCCCCAAAAATCATTGACACACTTTTTAAATGAAAACTAATGAACTATGATGTAGTTACGGAGTGTTTATGATAAAGAATGATATGGAACTTATTTTCCGCGGAACGGAAGAAATAATACCTAAAGAAGAGTTCATTTCAAAAATGAAGGATTCTGAAGAAAAGCAGATTCCTTTAACAATTAAAGCCGGATTTGATCCAACTGCACCTGATATTCATCTTGGTCATTCTGTTCTATTGCGCAAAATGAGACATTTTCAGCAGATGGGGCACCGTGTAGTTTTTCTTATAGGGGATTTTACCGGAATGATCGGCGATCCGACTGGAAAGTCGGAAACACGAAAAAAACTTACTAAGGAAGAAGTTCTTGTAAATGCCGAAACCTATAAAAAGCAGTTATTCAAGATTCTTGATCCGGAAAAAACTGTTGTTGAATTTAATTCAAAGTGGTGTTCTTCCATGGATTTTGCAGGTGTTCTTGAGCTTACAAGCCACTATAATGTAGCCAGAATGCTTGAACGTGATGATTTCTCTAAAAGATATAAATCCGGGAAATCCATTTCTATTATAGAATTTATGTATCCCCTGGTTCAGGGCTATGATTCTGTTGCATTAAAAGCTGATGTTGAACTCGGCGGAACAGATCAGAAATTTAATCTTCTTGTCGGACGTGATCTGCAGAAAGAATACGGATTAAAACAACAGAGTATTATCACCCTGCCTCTCTTAGTCGGACTTGATGGCGTGAACAAGATGAGTAAATCGCTTGGAAATTACATCGGAATTAACGAAGAGCCGAAGGAAATATTCGGCAAGGTGATGTCTATTTCTGATGAACTGATGTTTAAATACTATGAACTTGTAACAGATGTTCCTAAATCTGATATAGATAATATCAGGAGAGGAATATCGGATAAATCAATACATCCTAAACAGGCAAAGGTTGATCTTGCAAAAAATATTTGTGCGCAATTTTATAATAAAGAAACTGCGGATCAGGCGGAAGCTGATTTTAATGCACTGTTTGTAAAAAAAGAAGTTCCTGATGAAATGGATGAATTTATTGTTTCGGATGAAGATAAAAAAGACGGCAGAATATGGATTGTCAAACTTCTTTCAGTATCCGGCATTGCGTCTTCCAATGGTGAAGCCCGCAGGCTTATAGCCGGAGGAGGAATAAGTATTGACGGAGAAAAAGTTTCGGATGAAAAATTCGAGTTGGTTTTTCCGTGTAATTGCGTTATTAAAGCAGGAAAAAGAAGATTTGTAAGAGTAATAGGTTAAAAAAATCTGTAACAAAATACGAGTATTTATGACTGAAAAGAGCGACCTTGAGATAATTGAGTCGGTTGTTAAGGGAAAGGTTAATGATTATGCTCTTCTTGTTAAGCGATACCGCGACAAAATCTTCAGATATGTCTGCGGTTATTGCGGGAGCGAGGAAGATGCAATGGAGATTTCCCAGGACATACTGGTTGCGGCTTATGCTTCTTTGAGCAAATTCCGGGGAGAGGCCAAGTTTTCAACATGGCTTTTCAGCATAATGATCAATCATTGCCGGAATCATATAAGAAAAAAAGGCCGCATTAAAAAAATCTCTATTTCTGATCTTTATGATGATTCGGGTGCTGATTATGAAATACCTGATTTGCGGGGGTCGGTGGAGGAAGATTTGGTGACATCGGAGACATATAAGGCGGCTATGGCCGAACTTTTAAATCTTCCTGATGACTATAGAGAAGCTGTTATCCTCTGTGATGTTGAGGAAATGAGCTATGATGATATTTCGGAGGCTTTGTCAATAAGCATGAGTAATGTTAAAATCAGAATTCATCGCGGCAGGGAAATGCTGAGGAAAAGATTGAGTGATAGGGGGTATGTATGAGAAATGAACATATGACATTTGGAGAAATCTCGGCATATTCTGACGGGCATAAAACAGATGACTTTTCATCACATCTGAAAAAATGTGCTAAGTGTTCTGCTGTTTTTTCGGAAATAAAAAAAACTAAAAAATTTACATCATCATTGAAAACTCTTCAAATAGAGAGCGATCTTTTTGATGCAGAGATCATGAGAAGAATAAATAAGCGCAGATTGTTTAAAAAACGGCATATTCTGCCTCTTTCGGCGGCTGCAGCTTTTCTTGTGATTCTTTTTTCCGGACTTGTAAATGAAGATAATGAAAAAGTTGGAACAGATATTTCGGTGAATAATTCTCCGATACTAGACTATTCTCACGTAACAGATGAAGTTGTATCGTCTGGTGAATTAAAATCGATGCTTACTGCCGGGAAAATAATATCTGATTCTGATGATACACTCATTATTGAATCAACATATTCTGAGTACAAGGCATTGATGAAAAGACTTAGTATTCCTGAAGAAAACAGGTATCTAAAATCTTTCAATGCAATGCATCTTTCAAATGATAAGGGCGATACTGTTAAAGGCGGTACGGATCCATATAAACGTGTGGTTTATTCAATTAAGGTTGTCAGAGAGAAGTAATTCTTTTATTTTCTGAGCTCTCTCTTTACTGATTTTGAGATTATTTGCAATATCTTCAGTTTCAGCAAGTGCAGCATTTTTTGCGCTTCCGTAGTTCTTAAGAAGCAATGCTTTTTTTTCTTTACCGATTCCTTTTATTCCGTCAAAAGGAGAGCTTATGATGCGTTTGCTTCTTAGCTCTCTGTGATATTTTACTCCGAATCTGTGTGACTCGTCACGAATGTTTTGAATTATTTTCAATGCCTGCGATTCTTTAGGTAGCACTATAGGAGGAGAGTCGGGTGATGTATATATTTCTTCATTTCTTTTTGCTATTGAAACAATTATCACCTCGGTTTTCAGCGCCGAAGCTGCTTCTATCGCACGAGTCAGCTGAGTCGGTCCTCCATCTATAACAATTAAATCCGGCAGTTCAAGCGACTCGTTTATGATATTCTGTAAATATCTTGAAACAGCCTCGTGAATCATTCCGGGATCATTTGCCGATTCGTATCCGCGGATTTTAAATTTTCGGTAACCTTTTTTATCCGGATAACCGTTCAAAAAATAAGACATACTTGCAACAGCGTCTTTGCCTTGGAAATTGGATATATCAAAACATACCATCGTTCGTATTATGTGTGTTGTGTTTAAAACTCGAGCAAGATCCGCTAAAGCTCTGCTCTTATCGGATAATATTTTCTTGGATTCGCGTTCTGTTCCGATAAGATCTATGTTTTTAGACATTATTTTAAGCACTGATTTTTCATCATCGCTTTTAGCCGAACAGATTTTGATTTTTTTCTTTTTGTCTGAAAGCATTTTCTGAAAGAGCTGGGATGACTGTATTTTGTCCTTGGAAATTATTTTGTGCGGAACAGATTCGTTTTCGGCATAATGATCGAATATAAATCTTTCGTATATTTCTGTTTCATTTATAAACTCGGTATTTTCATAAATGAAAACCTTTCGACCGGAAAGAGCTCCCCCTCGAAATTCAAAAAGAAGCAGAACAGCTTCATCCTTAATCACAGATACCGCGATATAATCTATATCAAAAGCACTTGAGGCAATTACGTTCTGTTTCTGCGAAATACGCTGAATGTCGAATATTATGTTTCTGATTTCGGCAGCTTTTTCAAATAGAGTTTGTGACGAATAATCATCCATTTGGTGTTTCAGCCGTTTTATTATACCATCGGTTTCACCGCCTATAAAATTAGCCGCTTCATTAACCCTCAGGATATACTCATCACGGCTTATTTTGCCAGTACATACGCCTGAGCATTTTCCAATTTGATAATTTATACATGGACGTTCATTTTTTTTTAGCGGAAGTTTTTTTGCACATCTGCGTATTTTGAAAATATTATGTGCAAGTTCTAGAACATTTCTTGCTGCAGAAGAATCGGCATATGGTCCAAAATATCTTTGTGATTTGCGATTAATGCTTCTTGAGTATATTATTCTTGGATATTCTTCGTCAGTTACAGCGATATACGGATAGGATTTATCATCTTTCATTCTTACGTTAAATCTTGGCCGATGCTTTTTAATCAGTGTTTCTTCAAGAATAAGAGCTTCAAGTTCATTCTCTGTTGCGATGAATTCAAAAGAGTCTGTTCTTCCGCCTAAAAATACAGATTTGCTCCCGTCATTTTTATTGTTGAAGTAAGATGAGAGACGTTTCTTTAAGGATTTGGCTTTACCTATATAAAAAATATTTCCTGAATCGTCTTTAAGTAGATATACCCCCGGCTCATCAGGGGTATCTTTAAGGAGAATTATATTCTTTTCAAGGTTTTTCACTTTGTATCAATCGCTCGGTTTTAGAAATATATGATTTCGTCATGTCATGTTCTGGATTTATTTCAAGAGCTTTTTTGAACATTTCTAGAGATTCGGAGTACTTCTTTTTTTTAGCGAATATAACCCCAAGATTAAAAAAGCTCCCGAAACCGTCCGGTTTGAGCATTATCAGTGTTGAAAATATGTTTGAAGCCTCATCGAATCTGTTTTCTTTAAGCAGATTGACTCCAAACTTAAAAATATCGGAAAGTGAATCTTTTGATGAAAGTTCTTCGATTATTTTTTCTTTTTCCTTTATTTCGCCTACAAGAGAATTGAATGAAAGTGCGAGTTCGCTTATATCGCTGTCGACTGAGGGATTCATAACCATGTCTGAACCCTGTGCCGCATTTTGAGCAACACCAGACATACGTTTGTAAAATGCGCGCATCTGTTCAAGCTGAACAAATGTTAAAAATCCGAAAATGATACAGAGAATTATGGTAAAAATCATTAATGTCTTTTTAAGTGATGCAGTATGTTTTTCGATATTAGTTGAATTAGCTGCATATTCCTCGGCAGAAACCGAAATCTGAATTACGCATTCTTTTTTACCGAATTTTGCCGGAATGTAAATATTAAAAAAATGGGTACCGTCTTCGGCATATATTTTTTCATCAATTGACGTCTCATATAATCCCTTTTTAAGATAATTAGTTTCCGATGATTCCATAATCTGCATCCCTTCAGCGAATGGCAGCTTTCTGCCGCCTGTCATTGAAGAAGCCTTTATTACTTTATAATAATTTTCATCAGCAGTCTTAGTGAATACAGAAAATGAAAGAATATCTTCATCTGCGCCGAGAAATTCTATGCTGTCTTTGAAAAAGTCTTTTTCGGACAAAAATATCCGCGATTTATAAAACGAAAATATGAGTTTAGTTCTTGGTTCATTCATTGCAATGAGTTTCGTTAAATTACTATGTTCTTCTGCGGTATGTATTTTGGTAATCATTTCTGATGCGAAAAAACCTGTTGCTGCAATGCATAAACAGTTTATCAGTGCTAAAAAAGCAATCAAACGGACTGAGCCGCTTTTTATTATTTTCATTTATTTCTCCGGAATAGTGATAAGGAATCGTGTTCCTCTTCCTAGTTCGCTTTCAAGTTCTATTGAACCTTTGTGGAGATCAATAAATTTTTTACATATTACGAGACCCAGACCATTACCTTTTTCTCCCCGGGTTCCGCGTGACGGCGAGTAACCGTATTGAGTAAAGAGATTATCGATCTGTTCTTTATCCATTCCGATACCAGTATCTTCAATTGAAAGGTGAATATGCTGGTTTTTGCTTTCTGCTGTAACAGTTATTGTTCCGTTTTCTGTAAATTTTACCGAGTTGCTTATTATATTGTTTAAAACCTGAAGGATTTTTTCGCGGTCAACCATGGCATGTGTGTTCTCAAGTCGGTTAAAAAAAACAATTCTTGTGTTTTTATCAATGCCGAGAAGAACAAAATTATTGAGACTTGTATTGATAAGTTCTGCCATATTCGTTTCGACGCGCTGAATGTTTATTATTCCGGTTTCAACTTTTGAAATATCAAGCAGCTGATTTACAAGTTCATAAAGATCTACTGAAATATCCCTGATAACATTGAGGTATCTTTCCTGCAATTCTGACAGATCACCTTTTTTTATCAGGTAATTGACGTATCCGGTGATGCTGGAAAGAGGCGAACGCAGATCATGTGATACAACTGCTAAAAATTCATTTTTAAGCTGATTGAGCTTGAATAATTCTTTGAAATGACGGATATTGTCGCGTCGAAGCCGGATATTTTCAGAAGCTCTTTTTAGAGCAAGAATAATTGCGTCATTTTCTGCAGGTTTGGGTATAAAATCATATGCTCCGTATTTCAACGCATTGATAACGCATTCGGCTGAAGGATGCTCTGCCAAAAGAATGGTATTTGTTATTTTGCCTGTTTTATTGATATGAGTAATTATTTCAAAAGCATTTTCCTTTCCGACATATAATTCAGAAAGAACTATGTCGACATGTTTCAAATCCAGCAGTTCGGCGGCTTTGTCAAAAGATTCGGCTGAAATATAAGAATAACCTTCATTTTCTGCCAGTTTGACCATTTCTGCCGAAAGCGTGTTATCTTTGGAAATTATAAGTATTGTGATGTCGGTATTATATTTTTCCATAACCGCCGGTAAATAAATTTTATCTAAACGTATATTAACATTATAAGTTATGATAATTAAAAAAGCAAGAAAATTGAATTAAAACATGAAATGTCCCGATTTACTGCATGGATTTCCCGACTTTATTCCTTGACACAAAATGGTGTGAAATTACTCATAATACCGAGCTATGAAAGATGCCATGCGAAATTACTGTTGTCCGCTGATATCCGTTATAATGATGCAGCCGCTTTCTGTTTTACGGAAGTCCGGCATGGAAATATTAATAATTACTTGAGGTTGCTATGAAACATTCGGTTTTCCGTATTGATGTTTTTTCAAAAGGAAAAGATTATCGCGGTGAGGCTCTAAAAAAAAGGCTGAATTCTTACGGGTATGCCGTTGAAAAGATATATGTTTCTGATTCTTATATAGTAAATGCTTCTTTGACGCAGATTGAGGCAGAGAAACTCTCAGAGGCTCTTTCAAACAGAGTAACACAGCAGTTCGTTATAGATAAACCTTATACTTTAAATGATTTTGATTTTGCACTTGAAATAGGTTTTCTTCCCGGAGTTACTGATAATGTTGCTCATACAGTCCGTGAAATAGCGGAAGACCTTTTTAAAAAGGATTTTGACCGCGAGAAATCATTCTTTTCGGCTGTTACTTTTTTTATCAAGGGAACAGACAAAAATTCTGCCGAGATTATTTCTTCCGAATTGTCCAATCCTCTCATAAACAGAACCAAGATTTTTTCTAAAAACGATTATGACAAAAACGGCGGATTCGGTGTTGAACTTCCAATTGTTCATGTTAAGGAACATGCCTCAGCCGATGAGGTTAAAATAATTGATGACGATGAGTATCTCACCAAACTTGGAAAGAGCGGAATAGAAGATGAGCGTGGTTTCCGCGGTCCTCTTGCTCTTGATCTTCCATCAATGCATGCCGTAAGAGATTATTTTCTGAAAGTTGAGAAAAGAATGCCGCGCGATATCGAGCTTGAGGCGATTGCGCAGACTTGGAGTGAACACTGCAAGCATACTATTTTTTCCGCAGAAATTGACGGAGAAAAAGACGGAATTTTTAAGAAGTACATACGTGCGGCTACAATGGAAATCATAAAACGCCGCGGTGATAGTTTCTGTATTTCAATATTTGAAGATAATGCCGGCGGAATCGAATTTGATGAAAACTATATGGTTTCAGATAAGGTTGAAACGCACAATTCTCCTTCCGCTCTTGATCCGTTCGGCGGTTCAATCACCGGAATAGTCGGGGTAAACCGCGATGAAATGGGATTCGGTCTCGGAGCGCTTCCAATAGCAAACCGCTACGGATTCTGCCTTGCTGATCCTGAAGATAATGATCCAATTTACAGATCGAAAGATAAATCGAGCAGAATGCTTTCTCCGCGTAGGATAATGGAAGGAGTAGTTTCAGGAGTAAATTCCGGCGGAAACACTTCAGGCATTCCGACTCCGCAGGGATTTGTTTATTTTGATAAAAGCTATAAGGGAAAGCCTCTTGTGTTTGTCGGAACGGTCGGGCTTCTTCCTAAAAAGATAAATGGGAAACCGTCGCATGTCAAAAAAGCCCAAAACGGCGATTTGATTGTAGTTGCAGGCGGAAGAGTCGGTCTTGACGGTATTCACGGTGCGACTTTTTCATCAGAAGCATTAAGCGAAGGTTCACCAGCCGGAGCTGTGCAGATTGGAGATCCGATAACACAGAAAAAGATGAGTGACGCGATTGTTAAAGAAGCGCGCGGCATGGAACTGTATAATTCGATAACGGATAACGGCGCTGGAGGGATCTCTTGCTCTGTTGCTGAAATGGCAAAGGAATCAGGCGGTTTCGTCGTTGATCTCGAAAAAGTGCCTCTCAAATATCCGGGTCTTGCTCCATGGCAGATTTGGGTGAGCGAATCACAGGAAAGAATGACTTTTTCATGTTCGCCTGATAAAGCAGAGAAGCTTATTGATTTGTTTAAATCGCGCGGTGTTGAAGCAACAGTCATCGGAACATTCAATGATTCTTCGCGTGCAATTGTAAAATATAAAGGCGAAGTTATTTTTGATCTTGATATGGATTTTCTTCATAACGGTCTTCCTCGGAAAATTCTTTCATCAGTTACTGATAAATGTTCTAATCCTCATCCTGTATATTCAGAGCCTGAGCAGGGAACTCTTCTTAAAGAAATGCTCGGAAGACTTAATATGTCTTCTTTTGAATTTATTTCAAAACAGTTTGACCACGAAGTATTATCAAACAGCTGTACCAAACCTCTTCAGGGTAAGGGAAGAGTTAATTCAAACACAAGTGTAATTAAACCGCTTTTTGATTCTTACAAGGGAGTGGTTCTTTCTCAGGGAATGTATCCTTCATATTCCGATCACAATCCTTACAAAATGGCGCTTGCGTCAATTGATACGGCTTTCAGAAATGCCATTGCGTCCGGCGCGAATATCGATAAAATAGCAATACTTGATAATTTCTGCTGGTGCGATTCTTTAAATCCGTCTCGTCTTGGTCAGTTGAAGGAAGCCGCTACAGGATGCTACGAAGCTGCTATTGCATATAATGCTCCTTTTGTTTCGGGCAAGGACAGTATGTTTAATGATTTCAAGGGTTATGATTCTTCTTTCAATGAAGTTAAAATATCAGCGCTTCCAACATTGCTGATTTCTTCAATTGCGGTGTGTGATGATGTTAGAAAAGTCCAGACAATAGATTTTAAAGCAGAAGGTGACTCAGTTTATTTAATCGGAAAAACTTTTAAAGAACTCTGCGGAAGCGAATATTTCTCTCATCTTTCTGAAAAGGGAATCTGTTCTCACGGTGGCGAAGTGCCTTCTACTGACTGCGCTAAATTTCTTTCATACTACAAAAAATATTCAGAGGCAATCAGCTCATCTCTTATAGCTTCTTCTATTACTCTTGAAACAGGCGGGCTTGCCTTTGCTCTGGCTCGTTCGGCGATGGCGGGGCTGATGGGTGCGGAAATAAATCTTTCTTCTGTATCCGCTGAATCAAACATGCGCGATGATGAAATTCTTTATTCTGAGTCTCAGGGACGTATTCTCTGTTCGGTAAGAAAAGAAAAAAGAAGCGCGTTTGAAAAACTTCTCGGAGAAAATGCTCATCTTATCGGTGAAGTAAAAGGCTCGAAACTTTCAGTTAAGGGAATTTCGGGAAAAACAATAATCGACGAAGAAATATCCATTCTTCATTCGGTATATAAGAAAAGACTGGCTAAATACTGACGGAGAAACAAATGGCAAAAGTAAAAGCGTTAATAATGACAGGATACGGCATAAACTGCGACGCAGAAACTAAGTTCGCGTTTGAGCTAGCCGGCGGCGAAGCCGAGATTATTCATATAAACGATCTGATAAAAAATAAAAGTCTGATGAAACAGTTTCGAATTATTGCTTTTCCGGGTGGATTCAGCTACGGCGATGATACAGGAAGCGGAAAAGCATACGCGAATAAAATACGTAATAATCTTTCTGAAGAGTTCTCTGAATTTGTTTCAGGAGATAATCTAGTAATCGGTATATGTAATGGTTTTCAGATAATTTCAAACATCGGAATAGTTCCGGGATATTCAAAACTCGGTGAGGGTGATGTCGCGCTTGAGCATAACAATCACGGAAGATATGAATGCGGTTGGGTTGATCTGAATATTTCTGAAAACAATTCGGTTTTTCTGCGGGGAATAAAATCGCTTCATTTGCCTTTCGCTCATGGTGAAGGAAACTTCTACGCTGAAGAAGCTGTAATGAAGCGTCTAACTGAAAATAAACAGGATGTTCTCAGATATTCAAAAAACGGTTCACCGGCAAAAGGAGAATATCCGTTTAATCCTAACGGAGCGATGGATGATATAGCGGGAATAACCGACGTAACGGGCAGAATTCTCGGAATGATGCCGCATCCTGAGCGCTATCTTTATTTCTGTCAAAGAGAAGACTGGACACTTCAGAAAGAATTGCTTGAGCGTGAAGGCAAAGAAGTTCCTGAATACGGCGAAGGACTTAAAATATTTCAAAACGCTGTTGAATATTTTCAGTAATTTTTCATGCACAGATTCTTTAGCGAGACGATCTCCCAGTATGCGAGGTCTCTTGCTGAAGAATCCATTGTTTCTCTTACATATGTTGAATTCTTTTCAAAACAAAATTTAAACAGCTTTTCATTACAAAAGAGCGTTTCACACGGTCGAAGCATTGTATACTGATGACAGAATAACCTTTCTTTGTAAATATCAATAAGCCATGGCGCTGCCGTGAACATGAGCCATTTGCTTTTCTTTTCAAAAACACCTTCAAAAAGAAGCGGCATCGTTGCCTGAAGTCCGGTCTCGATGACGAGTATATTTTCTGCATTTTTTATTTCTTTAAATTCATACCGAAGTGTTTCTGCCAAGAAATTCATATTATCTTCTTTTTTAATACGTTCACGCATCAGGCTGGATGCGAGTTCCCACATTTTATTGAAATCATAAGGATGAATTTCCAACACCTCATAAAGCGGCCCGGTAATATGATCATAGGCATCATAATTGTCGCCAAAGCGGTTGAGGTATGCGCGCCCGAGAGGCAGAGCGAGAGAAGGAATTCCCTTCCATCGTGAAATGAGATATTGCGGCAGCATGTCGCGAAGAAGAGCCACAAGCAAATCAAATTTATTATGAAGAATCGATTCTGCAAATGCAGTTTGTTGTTTCAGAATTAGTAAAGCCGCTTCTCTCCAGGGTTTTAATTGATCCGAGTTGCAGGTAAAATTCCCGACATCGTCAATACTTAATTTTTCTAGTCGCTCAAGATATTCATCAAGAGGCTGGGGTTCGCCGTATTCTTCCGATGCGGATAAAAAAGATTCAGGTATAAGACGATCGGCGCGCGGAAGCGGATGCAGAAGATTTTCGTCACCTGGTTTGCACAGCTCTTGATGAATCGCATCAAGACGGTCAAGTGCGCGATGCTGTTTTTGGAATTCGGCGCTTAGGTCAATGAAGCCTTCATCTTCGAGATCATATATTTCAACACGCAAATCCTCAACACGCTTTAGTAAATCAAAACGTTCTTTTTCATTTTGCGGTTTTATTTTTTCGATGCGGTCAAGTTCTCGTCCGTACCATGGAATGACATATCTGCCGAAAGGTCCGTACATTGATTACCTCGTTTTGCATCAAAATATTAGAAAATGTATTCTAAATGCAAGGAATATTTCTCACAATGTATCGCATGGTTTCATGAATATTACTCGTTTATTCTCTCCGCTGCGAATATGCGTTAATCCTTCTAGGGGGTGGATACTTTTAAATAGCTTTTTTTTTAATCATTTCTTGCTTTTGCTGGCGGTTTTGGTAGTAATTCGTGATCGCAGATAAGAAATACTATTCAAAGAATCATTATCAGTTTAGACGAACACTGCATCGAAATGATCGTAAATTAAATTAGTTTTTTTAGATCTTCAATACTTAATCCGGCTTTTTTAATGATACTGTTTAAAGTACCTTTTTTTATTTCCTTATGCTGGGGGATAATGATAGAAATATTTTCATCGGGATTGTACATAAATATGTGGCTTCCTTTCTGGTGATCGACGATAAAGCCTATTCTTCTCAGAGCCTTAACAAGCTGATTTCCAGAAAACGTTTTGCTCAAAGACAAACCTCAATTTCTTTAAATGTCGCGTTTGGAACAGTTTTGATTTGATTGAGTTTTTCGAGGCCTTCGATATAACATAGAATTGCTTCTTTCGCGTTTTCGAGAGCCTCCGCTTCAGTGTCGCCCTGAGTAAAGCATCCGTCAAGAGCAGGGACTATTACGTTGAATCCGCCTTCTTCCGCTGGTTCAAGAATTATATTTAGTTTCATGGAATTACCCTTATTAGTTAATTATTATAAAAAAATAATGAAACGTGTGGAAAAGGCAAGCGATTAATTAAAACTCTTATGATTGTGAAATTTATGTTCATTGGATTTCCGGTATCTTTTTTCATGAATTCATAAAATTAATATCTATCATACCAGACGCAAACTCTTGTTCTCATAAACGTGATGTTTCAAAGTTTGGATAAATATGAATAATTGATAGTGTATCTTGACATAAAAATAGTAAATAAATCGACACTGGTATGACGCGAATTCAACGCTCCCCCTGAAACGAAATATTAAAAAAACTATAATAAGATGATAAATATATTTTATTTATCGTTATGACTTATAGGATAATGAATTTTTTGTTCAGTATTATGTCTGTTAAATAATATTCAGGATGCATTAGGCATTAAAAGATAATTAGAATAAATAAACAGAAGTATCTTTAATGTTAACTCGCAATACTATAAACGAATTCTTTATCCTAAACTTTGGTTTAATAAAACCTAGGAAGATCTCTTGATCTCATGAGGAGCTATAAGATCACTCATGTTTAATAATTATAATCGAGGTTTAAGAATGAAAAGATTATCATGCATTTTATTTTCCGCCTTCTTTATTTTTACGGCATGTTCGTCGGGAAACAGAGACGGAGACAGAGAGCTTATCGCAGATCCCGTTGAAGTTCCCGAGAAACCAAATAATCCTAATAAACCTGATGGTAATGGGAATTCTGAACAACCTGTTGTTTTAAATGGAATATTTTCAAATTCATTGGGTTCTGTTCTTAAGGCATCAGATGTTTCAAAAATACCTGCCGATGAAACAGGAAAAAGAGTTTCGGATGATTATGACGGAGACGGAGTAGCAAATGATGATGAAATAACCACAAATCCATTTGTTGCAGAGTATCCAAGAGTCGTTACTCGTATATCGACACCGATAACCATGGAAATACGAATCAGCTCTTCAAGCGTCAGCGAAAATCATGTTGAAACAATTGAAGACTCAGGTGTTACCAGCACTTTAACAAACAGCATGGAAGACCGCCAGTATTCTCAGATGAATAAAAAAACAACACCTTATGTAGTTAAAGAAAGTGCATCTGACAGTGAAAGCAATTCCGAAAGCTGGGGAGAAAGTTCTTCAGTAACTGACTCTTATAGCGGTGGTGTTAGCTTTTCCGGTTTTGGTGGAAGCAGTTCAGTTTCACATACCGATTCAGACAGTTACAATGAAGCTTTTGCTAAGAGTTTTGCAAAATCAACATCATCAGAGAAAACAGTTTTTGAAGATGTCGATTATGCGGACAATCTTGACCGCAGCGGTGTTGCGTTTACCGATGAAACGGTTGAAAAAGTTACACGTAATGCACGCAAAAGTGAAATATTAAAGAATACTGACAGCATCGGACCTAATGCTGGAATAGTGAGAGCTTCACTTTTTCTCAAAAATGAATCAGTAAACTTCCCGGCACGCATCAAAAATGTAAAATGCACTCTGACTTTTAAAACACCGTCGGGTAAATTTTTGCCTGTTAAAACTTTTATTCTGCGAAATGAAGATTATTCAATGTTTGAGCAGGATATTTATGGAAATGAAGAACTCGGTCCATACGCGGTTGAAGTTTCTGATCTTAACACAAAAGAAGTTACAAACGCGCTCAAGAACGGATATATACCCCAAATATGCGTTGTAAGTTATGATATAGTCCGTGTTGCTGATTCAAATTATAATCCGGGTGTCGATAATCTTAAAATTGTAGAAGAAAACGCCAAAGGCAGAACTGCTTTCATTAAAGTGAGTGCGGAAGGAATACGCGAGAATTTCAGAGTCTGCGCGTTTGATGTTGATTCTTCTGGAAATATAACTCCCGGTATCTCATTAAAAAAAGCTCTTTTTAATATTTTTAAATCGCGCGTAGGACGCGTAGAAGACTGGTTGTTTGACAATAACAGACAGGGATTGACTGTATTGGACAATAATCTCAAGTGGAAAGCATCTTCACCAAATGCGTCAATGCATACTTTTTCTTCTAATACAGTTGGCAATAACTGGAGAGAGTTCGAGACTTATGTTAAAAGCTATCAGGATGAATACGGTCAGACAAAATATATTGAGACTATTAAACGAATCGGAGAAGTAAAAAAATACAATCCTTTTGATATAAAAGATAATCCTTCTTATGATCCTAATGATCTGCTTAATGAGTCGGAAATAAAGAAAACTAAATACTGGTATATTCTACATAATGGAAAATATTTTGAAGGCGATATCAATGACCCGATATGGGCCGGTGACAGATATGAAATAGTCTGCTATGATATAAATGATTTCACTTCGCATTTTACCAGCTATAATTTTACTCCTATTCAATCACAGAAAAAAATGTTTTTTGACACGAGATGGAATTCAAAAAGCAATTCTGAGGATTTTTCAAGAGCTGTATATTTCGGTAAAATATACAGAGATGATAAGGTTATGATCGAAATTGATCTAGCTGAATCGCGCTTTCTGTTCAACAATCTTTCTGACACATATCTCTTCAAACCGGGGACAGAATGGACAGCGAGTAATCTGGAAAAGATTATGAGAACAGAGCTATCTGGTTCAACAAGTTCATATGTGAATGGAACTCCATCCGAATTCAGATTCAACGCTTCAGGAGGAGTAAACAGCATCTATGTTAATATCGGTGAATCTGAAAATGCTTTAGAATATGAAATCAGCGTGAAAAATGAAAGCGGTTTTGCCAAAACTTATTTCGTAGATTCTACAGTATTAAAAAATAACGGATACATATTTTCTATCAATAGCAAAACAAAGGATACTTCATATGCAGAAACAGGGTTTATCAAACCCGGTAATTACATAATAAATGTAAAAGCTATCGGAAATCTTTACGGAGTCAGTGTTTCCAAGCCTTCTTATGATAAGAACGCGTCGATAACTGTCATGAATTACACATCAGATTCGATTCCGGGAAATTTTACATTCAGTGTTTTCGGCGGAAGTAAAAGTTTTTCGGTTAGTCTTTCGGGAGGAAAGAACACTGAGTACTATGCCGTTCATCTTACAGGGCCGATGAATCCGGGGGTAACACAAGAAACAAAAATATATTATGCATCTTCCGGAAACAATGTATTTTCTGTAGGCAGTTATCCGTCAGATTTTCAAAATCTTGTCGATACATTTATTCCGGGCGTTTACAAGATCGAAATATATCCCGTTAATGAAGCGTATAAAAATATAAGCCAGTATACAGACATTAAAGCTTATATGGGACGTGAACAGTATATTACAATTGCTTTTGAAAAATTTACTTCACAAAAATCGTTGAGAGCGAAACGCATTTCAAGTTTGTCGAATTTTACCGCTATAAATCTCGAAGCTAATTTCAATGACGGATCAGGATGGCATTCGATAAGGGTTCTTGGCGACGATTTTGATGAGACCAAAGAAATTGACTGTAGATTTAAAAAATATTACGATCAGGCAAATCAGAAATTTTATCTGACGTTTGATCCGCCGAAAAAAACAGGATTCTCTTTCTTTGATATATTTACGGGCGGACGAGACTGTGTAGATCTTTATCTGCGTTCTGTGCCTAAACCCGAGTACCGTGACCGCTTCTGGCCTAAACCGACAAGCAGTGTTACCGTCACAGCCGATGCACCCAAATCATTTTCGGAACTATGGGTAAACAATACAGATGATAAAACCGATGCCACCAAATTTGAAGAAATAGTATTAAATTGCGGTGTGAGCGGAAGTTACACTCTGAGCAGTTCAAATAAAACAGATTATTTCTTTTCTCCGTATGAATACCGTCTTTACGGTGTCACTGTAAAACTTGATGATTCAATGTATAATCTTGCCGAATCGAGTTTTACTGATAATCCAAAATTTGAAGTAGATAATTTAGAAAATCAAATTACGGCAGACAGTGCTTTTTTTGTAAGAAATGTTTCCTCAACATACTGTAGCAAGTATTATGTTTATTACAAGGATTGCGGATTGGAAAATCTGAGTGATTCTGCTCTTCTTTCACTGAAGTCAAACGTTGCGGCAGAAAATGTTGAACTCTGGTCAAAAGCGGGCGGAGCTGACGGTTTTCAGGCAGGAAGCAATTTTTCAAAAGAGCTTAAAATTGGATATGATAATAATTACGGAATTCTTCCGAATCATTATTATGCAGTTGCTGTAGTAGGAGTTAATGCCAATGGGAAGAAAAGTGACGCGGTTATATATAAAACTGATTCCGATATCAATGTAAGTTTTATAATTCCTAGATCCGTTAGAAAGCCTGAAATACCTTATAATTTTTTGCTTTCGCTAACACCATCAGGCAAAGATGTAACTATTACAAATCTAAATTCGCTGAGAGCTACGGGATATGAGATTCAGTATATAGCAAGAGTCAAACTTCCTGAGGATATAACTTCAAATGTTAATCTAAACACATATTCGTGGACATCGGATATAATTAATACTAATTATTTCAATATCATCGCTTTGGATTACTGGAAAAACTATGCATTCAGGGTGAGAGCGATTAATAGATTTGCCGCTGATGCAGATAAATATAGTGATTGGTCTGACGTCAGAGAAATTCATACAGCTTTTAATGGATTTCCTGAATCTGATTCTTCTATTGAATTAACTTTGAGTTCTGTAGATGGGACTAAAACTGTTACTACTGAGAATATATATGAAGGTATGCTAACTACTACCAGGTATTCCACTTATTCAACACCACATGTCTTATTACCATCTTCACTTGTGACCAGCGGTACTAAAAAGGTGAGAGTTAATGTTGTGTTTTTCTATAGAATTATTGATTCAAACAGTAATGTTGCTTATTCAAGTAGTTCTTTCTCGAATACCTATAAAGTAACTGGATCGGATATTACTTTTGATTGTAATACATTTCTTTCAAAAATGACAATTGTTAGTGATGCTACAGCTCAAAACAATAGCGGATATTACAAAATTGAAAACCCTTTCAATACAAATGATTATCATTATACAATAGAGATTACTCTTATCAGTGATGGCGGAGAAGAACGTACTAAAGTATATAATGGATCACTTGTTCAAATGGGTTTTGGATTATCTAAATAAGTATGAGGACAATAATTTTTCTGCATAGAAAGATTAACTTTCGCCCAACCTATTCCTGGGCTTATTAAGTAAGCCCAGGTAAGAAACTAATTTAGGGGAAATTGATTTACTAATGAAGAATTTGCTTGTTATAATATTATTTCTGTTTGTGAACCGTGTATCAGCAGAAGAAACTAAAGATGATACATTTTTTTCCGTTTCGGTATCGGTTAAATCTTCTGATTCAATGTCTGTTTCATCACAGACAGCAAAAAAGATTGAAACGGATATTTCAAATGCGGCAGAGATAAGATTATATAAGAAATTCTTTTTTTCTGATGATGCGAAATCTTCAGATGTTATCATATCTATTTCGGAAGAACAGGCATTCGGAAGCAGTGATATCTTTATTGTCAGCGCGGATGTTAAAGACGCAAAGAGCGGAAAGATTCTTTTCAGAACAAAATCTTCACCGGTAAATATTAACGGATCGGATAAAGCTTCTTTTGAACTTGCCTCTGCTGTTACAGGATATCTTGAAAGCTACCGCAAAATTGTTATAGCCGAACGTGCGAAAAAAAAAAAGAAGAACCTAAGAAGGAATCATTTTCTTACAGAAGATTGTTTCCTTACGGAGGACTTTCTTTTTATAAAACTTTCGGCAGTTTCTCCAGCACGGCAAAATATGCATCAGCGATAAAAATTGGATTCGGAATTGATGATTTTTCATCTAAGGCGACTTTCGGCCAAGCGCTTTGCTTGAGGTCAGAAATTGAATATTCTTCATTCAGGCCAGCGAAAAAAAACGTGGCTGCGCTAAAGACTTTTTCGTTTGCATTCGGATGTGGAAAAAAATTCCACATAGAAATCATAGATATCATTCCGTGTTTGATGCTCGGTTATCAGATTGGAATAATGAATTTCGATTCAAACGGTGCTGACTCACAAGGGAGATATGATTATTCCGTTAAGACTTATTATGATCCATTATTAAAATTCAACTGCGAATTTGTTTATGAATACGGAAGCATAAGATTTTTCGCTTCTCCTTCTTTTAATGTATTTTTTGAAAAAGAAAACACCGGGATATACTCGGGATTATCCATTGGCGCGGGGTATATGTTCTGATGAAATTATTTAATATTTATAAATATGCATTATGTTTTCAAATAATATTATTCAGCGCTTCGTGCGGAAATCTTATAAGCGACGCAGAAACAGATGATTCGGATTATTCAGATGAAGTATCATATGTCAGGGGACTTGTTAAAAGCAAATGGGAACATGTTCCATTTAGAGTAAAAATTACCGCCGGTAATTTTTCAAAGACAATTGACTCTAATAATAACAATGGTTTTGAATTTGATAATGTGCCGCTTGGCAATATTCGTGTTTCATTTTCGTCGTCTTCGTGCAGAATAGTTCCGCAAAATGCAACATTCAATCTCACGTCATCCGGTCTTACTCTGGATTCATTCAGGCTTGTTAAGGATTACTGGAACTGTGATTATACGCTTGAAGGCTCGGCAGTTGACTGCGTTGAAACTGCTGATGCGTATTATATCTGCGGAACTGCGGCGACAGCTTTACGCGCAAATGATATATTTTTAACGAAAGTGAATTTTGACGGCGATGTTCTATGGACTAAATATTTCGGTTCGATTTATGGTGATGAGAGCGTATGCCTTCGCGCACTAGGAAATAGACTTCTTATCGCTTCAAACAGTGTTTATTATGATAAAGATTTTGCAGGAAGCAATGTGAGACTCATTTTGACCGACATGAACGGTGATCTTGTCGAAGAAAAATTATGGGGTGGGCCGGGATACGAAACTGTAAATGATATCTATGTTGAATCTTCTTCGTTTGTTATGGCTGGAACTGTTGACGGAAGCAATGGTTTTGACATGGTTCTTGTTCGCTTCGGTTATGATTTAGCAGAAAAGAAACGGAGTAATCTCGGAAGCAGTGATAACGAATATGGATGCGTTCTTGTAAAGGCCGCAAATTCTTTCTGTTATTTCGGAAAAACTCCTGATTCTTCTGACGGCACGGTTTATAATCCGATAGTGAGAATTACCGATGAAGAATTTAATGAAACTTTTGCGGAAACATTCGCGAGCGGAAAAAGTGAAATTATAAAATCGGCAGTTTTTTCAGGTGATAGAATTTATTTCTGCGGAAGCTACTATGACGGCGGAATTTCCCAGAAAGGCGGACTGATAGGTTCGTATGTTCCGGGAGAAAGAGTAATAAACAAAAATTATATCTGTTCTGAAAATATCGAATCGTTTGCGGGCATATATCCCAACGGAAGTGCTTTTGCGGTGGCTGTCAAAATCAGAAAGACAAACGGTCTAAGAGATTCCGACACGGCTATGGGAGAATTTGACGGAGTAAATTCTTTTTCTTTGAAAGATTCATTCAAAGCATCAAACAACGAAGAAGAAACAAGCTTTTTCAAGGGAACAACTGCGGGTTTTATAGCCGGCGGAAGCAGTTATAATTCATCAACGGGAAAATATTTCATCAAGCTTCTGAGCGTGAACAGGGAATATCATGTTCAGTAAGAATATATTTTTTATAATCAGAAAAAGCATATCAAAGATACGATTTGTTTCTGTTATAATTATATCATTATTATTTCTTTCTGGATGCGGAAACTTTTTCGATCTGGGAGAAGACGACGTGGCAAACAGCTTCGACGCCGGATCTAGTGACGGAGCGGACGCTTTATCCGCATCTACAAACTTCAGCGGAAAAGAGAGCGACGCCGCGCCGAAGATTGATCCTTTTGCAGGGGCTGTATATATTCCATTGCCAGGTATCGGCAATTACGGTTCGGTGAATCTTTCTTATCCGATAGCGATTCCTGCGGGAAGAGGCGGATTTGTTCCGAACGTTTCACTTTCTTATTCGTCAAGCGGCGGAGACGGAATCTGCGGAATAGGATGGAGCCTTTCGAGCGGACTTCCTGTAATATCAAGAACAACTTCAAACGGCGAACTCTATTATGACTCGAGAGATACATTTGTATATAACGGCAAACGTCTTATAAAAGTTTCGGGTTCGTCAAAAAGCGAAGACGGAGTTTACCGCGCTGAAATAGAATCCGACTTCGCGCGACTTGAACTGTCGAATTCTTCTTCGGGCGGAGTCTGGAAAGTTTATGATAAAAGCGGAACCGTTACTTATCTCGGTGAATCAAAGGATGAAAGAATATACAGACCTGATAATGAAAACAAAACGTATTCATGGAATTTTTCGCGCTCAGTAGATCTTAACGGAAATTATGTGCGCGCGGCATATGACAGAAGCAGATACAAAACTGACAATGTAATATATCTGAAATCGATTTCGTACACTGGAAATTATAATTCCGGTCTTGAAGCATGCCAGTATGTGAAATTTACCTATAAAGACAGGGATGATTTTTATGTTTCAAAAGCCGCCGGTTTTCCGATGAAAATCGACAGGCTTCTTGATACTATTGTCATCGGATGGATGGACGGCGGCGACGATGAAAAGCTCTGGGATTATACTCTTAAATATGTAACAGGAGAAGATTCCGAACGTCCTCTTATTAAAACAATTGTTTCTTCAAGAAATACAACAAAGCCTGAATTTATTTATCAGAAGGCGGAACATTCACTTTCATGGCAGGGAGTAAATAATCCGTTTGCGTCGGATGAGGAGATTGATCCGCTTACGACTGAATTTTTTGAAGGAGATTTTAACGGTGACGGACTTTCCGATATGGTTGTGTTTAATCCGGAAACCGGTGACTGGAAAGCTGCGGAATGTTCGCGCACTGGCGGATATGAGTTTAAAAAATACGGCAATAAATTCAAAGGTTATAAGGGAACAGAAAAGATAAAATGGTTTAAGGGAAACGTCAGCGGTGATTATAACGGCGACGGAAGAAGCGACATCGCATTTTATCTGCCGGAAACGAAGGAATTCTTTGTCGCTGAACATGACGGAAAGATTTTTAACTTTGTAAAATACGGCGAGCTTTCTGAATATCTGCCTGATATTTTTGCGTGCGAATGGTTTCCCGGAGATTATGACGGAAACGGTCTTTCGGACGCTCTTTTATATAATGAGCCGGACGGAAGCTGGATACTCATGAAAAACGAGGGCGGAAAATTCAGCTTTGTTAAATGTTCCGTTAGCTTCAAACATCTTTATAGAAATGATTACTCGGCGGATTCATCTCTTAACAGCGATATGACTTCCGACAGAACGAGATACGGTGCTGACAGAAGCAAGGTTCATTTTCTTAGCGGTGATTATAACGCCGACGGAAGAACTGATATCGCCTTATATGATTCGAGAAGCGGAAGATGGTATGTCGGAGAAAATTACAGGGATGAAGTTAATGGTTTCAAGCTTAACTGGAAACTGTATAAGGAATTTACTCCAAGGGAAAGCGTTCTCTTCGGGTTTGACAGATTTTCGGGAGATTTTAACGGCGACGGATATTCTGACTTTATGCTCTTTGACCGTGAAAACGGAGAATGGATAATCGGCGAAACCGGAAACGAAACTATAAATTTTAAAACATTTTCGAAGACTCCCGAATTTAAGGATATTACGAGATGGTTTCAGGGAGACTTTAACGGCGACGGAAGAACAGATATCGGATTTTATTCGAAGACGGATAACTGCGTGTGGGTCGGAGAAGCGCGCCGTGACGGATTTAATTACAGGGTATACAGCGATGTGTCTTACGGCGGTCCTGACGCGCAGAATGTATTTGTAAACGTGCCGCTTCCGCAAAATGAAATAAAAATTGAAAAAGGATATGGAGCAAGCGGAGATGGCAGTGTCATCAATTATGAGTTTGACGCGAATTATGAATTCGGCGGCGGCGAGAAAGTATTTGCGGGAAATTTTGAAGGAAGCGGAATTCAGCTTCTGGTATATAAAAACTCCCAAAAGAAATTATTTATAAAAAGAAGCGGAAGTCTTTCGCCTTTGAATATCGACGCGGATATTTCAAGCAAAGATGTTTCGCTTCCACTCGGCGAGCGGGCTGTAAGAAACGGAAGCAACGATTCAGTTTTATTTATGAAAAAAGTTTCCGATGAATATGTCTATGAGGCGTTTTCTTCGGGGTCATCTGAACGCGTTGCGTCAATAAATTCGCGCGATTTTTCTTTTGATCCGAAAAAATCACTGTATTCGTTTCTGTGCGACAACGGCGGAATCAGCATGTTTTTTCTTGAGGACAATCCTTCGACGGGAGTTCCTCTTGTATATAGATTTAAAAACGGTTCGTCTAAGGCTTTTTCAATAGAAGGAATCGATGCTTCACTGCTTTATAATCTGAGAAATTCAGGCGCGATGATCGTTCTTCTTAACGGCGAGATTGTTCTCATAGATAAAAGAACGAATCCTGACACGGTATATCTCGGGAAAATCTCCGGCAATGATATCATCTTTAAAAAAATATCCAATATGACGGGCATTACCGTCGGAGAAAATTATCGCACGGAAATTATACCTGGCGACAGATATTTTATTGTGCCGTCTTCTTCAAACGGAAACGTAAAATTTACTCGCGCGAGCCTTGAATATGATTCTGGAATTGGAAATGTATATTCATTCACGCCTGAGGGATGCTCATATTCTGGAATATTTTATAACGGTATTCCATTTGTGCAGACTGAAGACGGATTGAGATGCATTGTTACAGGAGCAAATTCACACAGCGTAAAGAAACCATCTGACGCTTTTATTACCGAAGTTAAAATAGCAAGAGAAGACCTGAACAAAGAGCTTTATAAATACAGCTGGATTCAGGGAGATTATAACGGCGACGGAAAAACCGATCTCGGGATATTCAGTCTTAAGGAAAGCCGATGGTATTTCGCGAAGACGAACGGAACTGTGCCGGATATGCTTGAGTCTGTCAAAAACGGCATAGGCGGAAAATATTATTTCACTTATGCGAACTCGAGCAGTTTTGAAAACAAGTGCGATGACGGACTTTATCATCTGCCGATGAATTACAAAGTCTGCGTCCGTGCTGATGCGGAAGACGGTTTAGGCCACAGAGTCGCGACGAAATATGAATACAAAAAGGGTTACGCGTTTTCGGCGTTTATTAATGGAAAGAAAGAGACGGATTATTTCGGTTTTACTGAGTTTACTGTAACAGACGCGCTTGGCTCGAGAACAACCAATAAATACAATTCTATTCCTTATGATGATTTCAGAAAGAACCGCGCCCTTGCAGGTGCAATCAAGGAAAGCCGTTTTGCAGGATTTGACGGAAAGGAATATTCAAGAAGCATTTATAATTATACTCTGCATGAGATAAATGCCGGAGGTACGAGCTACCTGATCGAGCCGACGAAGGTGCAGAAATATATGTACGGCTCGCTTTTTGAAACGGCTGAATCGAACATTGAGTTAGTGCCGGGCGAATACAATATGAAAAGCCGCACTGAAAGCGTAACGGATCATTACGCGGACGGAGTGCATTCAGAGAACACGGTACGCAAGTATCAGGAATTTGCTAATAACGAAACTACAAACGAGATGCGCCTTTCGAAAGAGAAAAATTATTACAGAGCAGAAGGCGAAACAACAAGCTCTTATTATTATGATTCGAAAGGAAATCTTACATATACAGTAACAAGTTATACCGGCGGCGGAATGACGAAACCCGCCGATATCAAAACGCGCTTCGAGTATGACGTTTACGGAAATAAAACAAAGCAGATAAATGAAAGCGGAAGCCCGGCGCGCGTGACCGAGTGGGAATATGATAGAATATTAAGTCAGTATGTAGTGTGCGAGAGATCTTACGGCAAAAAAGAATTATCGACGAAGTATAAGATAAATTACGGTATCGCATTCGGTGCAATCGAAGAGAAGACCGACCCGAACGGAAATTCCGTTTATATGACCTTTGACGATTACGGCCGCGTAGACAGGCAGTATATCGATACGGATGACGGAAAGGAACTGCTTGCTGATTATGATTATGATGCTGAAAATTTTCCATTAAGAGGAACTGCGCGGCAGTATGACGGAGAAGGAAACGAAAAACTTATAACGGTTTATGTCGACGGACTTGGACGAAATATCCAGACGGTTACAGGCGGTGACGGGAAGTTCGTCAAAAGCGGAAGCATAAGTTTTGATAATCTCGGCCGCGTTATACGAAGAGGGCAGAATCTGTGGGCTTCGTCCGGAGACGCGGAAAGCTACAGCGAGAGCATGGAGAAAAATCCTGAGGTTACTGATTACGATGCCGCGGGACGCGTTAAGAAAACGCGATATCCGTCGGCAGAAGACGACGGAAGAGTCACGTTTACGGAATACAGTTATGAGAACGCGTGGAAGACGACTGCTGTAAGTTCTACCGGAAAGAAAAAGACGACTGTGACCAATTCGCGCGGACTTGTACTTTATGTGGAAGAAAGCGGAACCGGCAGCAATGGTGAAAGCGTCGATGCTAAGATCGGATTCGCTTATGACGAATGCGGAAGAAGGATCAAGAAAGCGGATCTTAACAGCGGCACGATGAGCGTTGATGTCAACGAGTCGTTATTCAGCCCGGGCAGAAAAGACGAGAGTGGAAAGAATATAGCGCAGTGGAAATACGACGGATTCGGAAGAATGACCGAATCGAGCGACCCTGACATGGGATACACGAAAGTCGAATACAATGAATTCGGTGAAGTGAAAAGAAAGACGGACGCGGAAAGAAGAATTACTTCTTTTGAATACGACACACTCGGCCGTGTGACTAAAAAGACAACCGCTGACGGAATTGTAAAGTATGAATACGACAGCGGAGAAAACGGACTCGGAAAACTTACGTCGATGAGCGAGGACAGCCAGACGAAGAAGATGGAATACGACGCAGTCGGACGTGTAAAGAAAGAAACCCGTTCAATGAACGGAGAAAGATTTGAAACAGAATACGAATACGATCTTCTAGGAAGAACAAAAACGATAGAATATCCGAAAGATCCTAAAAGCGGAGAGCGTGTAACAGCGGAATATTTTTACGGACCGTTCGGTGCTGAAAGCGTGAGGCTGAAGCAGGGATTTAGAAGCAAGAATGTAATTGAAAGCATTGAATATAACGAGAACGGACAGATTGAAAGAATAGTCCGAGGAAACAGAACCGAAACGAAATACGTTTATGACGGCAGACACAGACTTAAAAAACTATACGCTTACAACACTGCGAACGGAGAAGAACTCCAAAACGTCAGTTACACGTTTGACGATGACGATAACATAACGAGAAAAGCTGATGAAATCGGATTCGGAAACGGAAAAAGAACTGTCGTCAGCGAATACAAATACGACGGATTAAATAGACTCGTCGAAGGAAGCGGAAGATACGAACTCGGCGAAACAGGAGAACACTGGAACGCGTACACAGAAAAATACAGCTATTCCGACGACGGAAATTTATTAAGCAAAAGCTTATATGACAAAACCGGTTCACTCGACGAAAGACTCGAATATGATTATTCCAACCATGCAGTGACGGATATCCATTCGTCCAAACACGGCAACAGATCCGTGATGAGATATTCCGCGTGCGGAAACATGACTTACAACAGCGACAAGGCGAAGAAGACCGAAAAGCGCATGTATTACAATACCGACAACCGCATAGTGAAAGTGACGGATAAGGAAAATATAACAATCGGCGAATACGATTACGACGACACGGGATTCCGCGTTCGAAAACAGTCGCGCTACATGAAAGACGGGGTAGAAAAGAGCAAGGAAACGATAACGCCGAGTATGTATTTCAGCTATGAAAAAGAGCTTGAAATATCTACGGATAAGGAGCTTGATAAGACATATGCCGTAAGCCATATATATCTGAACGGTGTTAGAATCGCAGCCGCGATGCCGAACGGCGAGTGCAGATATTTTCTGACAGATCAGGTCGATTCGGTAAATGTAGTGCTGAATGACAAAGGCGACGCGGTAACGAGAACAGAGTATAAGCCATACGGAGACACATGGCTAATAGAAGGAGATAAAACAAACAGACCAAAATTCAACTCGCAGGAGCTCGATCCGGAGACAGGATACTATTTCTATAACGCAAGGTATTATGAGGCAGAGATAGGACGGTTTGTTACGGCGGATAATGTCATAGATGGCGAGTATTCGACTCAGGGATGGAATAGATTTAGTTATGTAAAGAATAATCCTGTGCGGTATAAAGATCCGAGCGGGCATAGTAAAAAAGATGCCGAACATGATGCTATGGCTTCGGTTGGTATTATTAGTGAAAGGTACTATTTGAATACGAGTATACGTAAGGGTATAGAAGAAAATCAAATAGAAGAAAATATGGACTATGCATCTATGGGAAAACTCTCACCTGTTGGAAAACAAAATGGAGGAGTATTGCTTACATCGCCTTGGCCTCGGCGTATGGCGAATCCCAATAAAAAGCATGGTGGAATAGATTTGGCGGGAAAAGAGGATGATGTGGTTACAAATATAGTTGAAGGGAAAGTTTCAAAAATAATTAGAGGTAATGGGAACATTGTTAGTGATGTTATTGTAAAAGTTGGTGAAGATAAATTGCATTATATGCATACGAAGGCTGACAATAAATTGAAGGAAGGAGATATTGTAAAAGCTGGACAAAAGTTAGGCAAACTTGATAATAGTGGAAAAGATTCAGGTCATTGGGATGGATGGCATCTTCATTTACAGATAAATGATGGAAATGAAAAAAATATACTAAAAGATAATCCGTTTCAATATTTGTTAAACGTACAGCCAAATCTTTTTTGGAAATTTAATGGTTCTTCAATGGAAGCAGATGTAAAGAAACGACATCCAGAAATATATGAAAAGATGAGAAAATAATAATACGGAGGATAACATGAAGAAATATATGAAATGTATATATGTAGTAATTATTTTTGTGTTTTTTATTGGATGCAAAAATGAAACCAAAGATAAAGTAGTGGAGCAAAATAATGGGGGGAAAAGTAGTGAATATTTAGAATTAGAGAATAGAACAAAAATGTTTGTCGATTATATTGTCGAAGAAAATATTGATGGCATTTTGAATCTTGTTTATAAATCCAATTCGGAAGATGTACTTGTGGAGAGTCCCGGAAAATATATGTCTTATAATCAGATAAAAGAAGACTTCCATAGTAAAGGTTGGTTGTATAAGAGATTTTTTAGTACTGAAGGTAATAAACTTCAAAAAAAAGAAATGATGGAGATGTATAGGAGAGACAATGGACATGAAATGCCAATTGAAGTATATTTATCATTGAAAGATATATTTAAAGATGCAAAAACTAAAAATATGAAATATGACATTTGGTTTTCATCTGTAAAAACTTTAGAAGATGTAAGTGCAGGTTCTCAATTATTTTGGGATGGTAAAAATAAAGATTTTCTGTACAATATCAATTTCATTAAAACCGAAAAAGGAGAATGGTTGATCAATGATCTTGAGATAAAATTTTGGAATTAATTAATGTTTGTACAGTGATGGTATTCACCTTTCACATCTCCATCTTCCATCCGCGAAGCGGAGATGATATGAATGCCTGCATTGTAGATTGAAATAAAAAATCTCCATCGCGCGCCAGCGCGAGAAAAAGATGAATGAATAGAGCTGAGTTGATTGCAACTTGAGATATCATGAGGAAGAAAGAATTACGCGTATGCTGAGCGAGAATATATCGTTGATATCAATAGAATATTATTTATTTCTCAGCAGACTTTTTGGCGCGTACCCCATCCTTGGGCGCGCCTTATGGCCGGAAGGACTCCGGTAACAAATCGCTTCAAGTCGGCATAGATGACGACAACAAGTGATTTACAGTGCACATCGTGTGTACTACGCGTGTCTGCTTCGAATATAACTCAAAGGTAAATAGGGCATTCTGGAATTCCCCCGAAAAAGTGGACACGAAGTTAAGCCATAAATATAATGGATAACGGAGGTCTTGATGAAATCAAGAAGAAATTACGATGCACAGTTTAAAAAAGATGCTGTGGCATTAGTTGAAAAAACGAGGA
>Ga0209467_1000550_pt1 | contig 49698 bp, 48 predicted proteins | sample Higcelwee11metaG_FD_187175 | JGI IMG/M metagenome (GOLD analysis project Ga0209467, IMG submission 187175) | Freshwater pond sediment microbial communities from the University of Edinburgh, under environmental carbon perturbations - High... | ecosystem: Environmental > Aquatic > Freshwater >... | reverse complement strand
AGTATTGCTCTAAACACAAATTATAATTGCTGAAGGTGGATTCATTCCATGAATCAGTAGTATCAAGAGAGAATATTACTGGTACGGAGCTATGCTCCGTACTGGATCTCTTGATGTGAAATAATCAAATGCAAAGTAACAAGTATCATGCAATGGCAGTTTTGAATTCAATGCCTAGTGTTATTATGTTGCAGCAAATAACAGTTTTACTGGGAGTATTATAATTTGTAAAAAAACTACTTGACATAATTATAGTAGAGTTATATCATAGATTAAAACGTAGGATGATATGAAGATACTATGTTTAAAAGAACTTTTAAATAATTTAATAGGGTAAAATATAAAGTTGGAATTTTTCGTATTGGTGCACCAGCTACTACAGCGGTTCCGCCATTGACGGATTGGCCGGAAGATTTAATGGCGATGATATAGCACCTCTAGATACAGACGCTATTTACGAACTATAGAAATTATATAATTGGAATCCTGATTCTACTGTAGGCAATATGGTTCAGAAATCTATGATAACCGGGCTTCATGATGCAGCGAGAGAAGCAGGTGTGATACGGCAGGAATTCCTTGTTTTAAGGGGTGGGACAGATGCCTGTTCAATTAGTATTCAGGACATGATGGATGCCGATAAAATTCTGGCATTATTTGCTAGAGATTATAAATAACTTAAATAATAAATGGAGGTGTCGCTATGGTATCAAACATGGATTACAATTTTTTGTACGAATTTGAATTAAGAAAGGCAGCTGATATTCTTATTCGTGAAACCTGCAAACTTAAAGAAGGAGAAACAATTCTTATTACCGCCGATACAGAAAGCGATAAAAGACTTGTAGACGCAGTTGCAGGCGCAGCATTTTCAGCAGGCGGCAAGCCGATGGTAGTATGGACCAGTACACCTTTAGGTCCCGGCCGTATGGTTGATGATTGGTTACCATCTGAGGCAATTCTTGGAGCAGCTTTAAAAGCTGATGCATGGGTAGAATTTAACCGTCAGTATTTCTTATATTCTAATACGCATCAGAGAGCAGTAGATGGCAACCCAAAGCTCCGTTTCCTTGGATTACCAGGAACAACAGTAGAAGTTTTCGTACGTTTATATGCCCGTGTTAATCAGATTGATCTTGCAGAGTTTGTTATATATCTTGCAGACATTACTAATAAAGCAAAACATGTCAGAATGACAACGGCTTTAGGACAGGATATTGAATTTGATAATAATCCTGAATGGCCGACACGTGCTGAAACCGGATTTTGGGATAAACCGGGAACAGTGATGTTAAGCGGGCAGATAGCTTGGACACCAGTGCTTGACAGTATAAATGGAGTACTTGTATTTGACGCTTCCATAGTTCCACAGGTCGGACCATTACATCAGTTGGTAAAAGTATATGTTGAAAAAGGTGTTATTACCAACATTGAAGGCGGTAGCCAGGGTGAAGAATGGTATAAATGGTTAAAGAGTTTTAATCATCCTCAAATGTTGAGGCCTGCGCATATCTGCTATGGCTTCCATCCTGGTGCAAAGATAAGCGGACAGAATGGTGAAGATGAACGTGTATGGGGATGTACAGAATGGGGCTTTGGCTCTATTGGAGCATTTCTCGCACCTCCTGGAGTACCGGCACCATCACATACTGATGGTATCTCATTAAATACTACCACTTATCTTGATGGCGTTAAAATAATTGATGAAGGTAAAGTTATTGAACCTAAATTAGTGGAATTGGCAGCAAAATTAGGAAAATAATCAGATAGGTGGGGTTGATATATGTTAGTTTTGAGTAGGAAGGAAATTGAAGAAGTCGTTGACTATAATCAGATCGTTACAGAAATAGAGAAGTCACACCTTATATTAAAGAGTGGTAATTATTATATGCCGCCAAGACCAATAATTGAAAAAGACAATAAAACGGTTTTGTGGATGCCTTGTTTTGAAGAAGATACGATTGTAACAAAGATGTTGACATTGTATCCGGATAACCCAAAGATTCATCAGCCGATGATCAATGGACTGATGATTATCAATAGCTTGGAAAACGGAAAGTTCAAAGCGGTGATGGATGCTGCTTTGCTTACGGCATTGAGAACAGGGGCCGCAGGAGGTATTGGCGTAAAATATTTATCATCTAAAAATTATAATAGTGTTGGTGTAGTTGGATTTGGAGTTCAGGGTTTCTATCAGTTAATATATGCATGTACAGTAAGAAACATTAAAAAAATATATATATATGATTGTTCATCTGTAGATATTTTTGAGAAAATCGAAAACTTAAAAGAAAAATTAAATAAACCTGAAATTGAAATTAGGGTATGTGATACAGTTGAACAGCTTTTAGAAAATTCACAAATTGTGATTACTACAACTACATCTCAGTCACCGGTTCTTCCAGATAACCCTGAATTATTAAAAGGCAAATGCTATATAGCAATTGGTTCATACAAACCGCATATGAGAGAACTTCCTGATGCACTTTGGACAGTTTTAGATGAGGTTTATACGGAATTCGAATTTGCATGTGAGGAAAGTGGGGACCTTTTGCTGCCGATTGAAAAGGGCTTATGGAAAAAGGAAAATATAAAATATATTTGTGATTTAATCGAATCACAGACATATTTAGAGAGTACTGAAGAAAAGACAATTCTTTTTAAATCAGTTGGAATGAGTCTATATGATTGGGCAGTAACTAAGTTTGTTTATGACAGAGCTTGTGAACTTGGACTTGGAACTTACATAGAGATATAATAAATTTAAAGGAGTGAACAATTATGAAAAGAATAAGGCTGTTAAGTTTATTGACTTTATGTGTTATGGCAATTAGCATATTAAGCGGTTGCGGTGGCAATAACACAGAGAAGACAGCAGGTGCTGAAACAAAAGCAACAAAACTTTCCGCACCAGCAGATAAAGTAGTTAGAGTTATGTTTAGTAACACACCTTATTGTGATCCAGGTGTAGGTTCTGATGAGGCTTCTGATGCATTGTTTCCTAATATATATGATACTCTAGTATTCCCAAATACTAAAGGTGATGTTACCCCATGTGTTGCAAAAGATTGGACTGTATCTGATGATGGTTTGGGATATACATTTAATTTAAGGGATGATGTAACATTCCATAATGGTGATAAACTTACTGCTTCTGATGTTAAGTTCTCAATGGAAAGACTTATTACAATGGGTGAAGGTTTTGCTTACCTGTATCAGGGTAAGGTTGATAAAGTTGAAGCTGTAAGTGATACTCAGGTAGTATTTACATTAAAAGAAGCATATGGTCCTTTTGTTTCTACATTAGTTAGATTATACATCTTAAACGAAAATGAAGTTATGGCAAATGTAAAAAAAGATGGAACTTACGGCGATAAAGGTGATTATGGTAAGTCATACTTAAATGAACATGATGCAGGCAGTGGACCATATACTATTACAGAATATGTTGCAAGTAATCATGTTTCTGGTGAAAAATATGCTAATTACTGGGGCGGCTTTGAAGAAGGCAATCCAGAAGGCTTTAAATTTATGGTATCTCCGGAAACTATAACTGTAAAAACTATGATGTCCAGAGGCGAAGCTGAAATTACAGACTTTTTTCAGCCAATGGAAACTTATGCTGAGTTAGATGCTATGGATGGTATTGATATTGCTAAATATAATGCAGGTAGTATGATGTATATTACCATGAATAATAAGAAAGCACCAACAGATGATGTTCATTTTAGAAAAGCAATTGCACACTTAATTGACAGTATAGCTGTTGTTGAATCTATTTTTAAAGGTTCTGTTCCAGCAACAGGTATGATTACTTCGCTTGTTGCAGGTGCAGATAAAGACGCCAAATTACTAGACTATGACTTAGAAGCTGCTAAAAAAGAACTTGCACAGTCTAAATATGCAGATAAGCTAGATTCAATCGAATATACTATTTACTGGATTGCAGAAACTCCTGAACGAGAAAAACTTGCCCTTTATATTCAGACTCAGGCAAGTAAAATTGGTTTAAATATTAAAGCGGAAAAAGTTCCGTGGTTAAAATTGGTTGAGGACGCAGCCAAATCTGAAACAACACCAAACAGTGCAACTGTATTAACTTCTCCAGGGTATGCAGAGGCAGGTTCACAGCTTGTAGCTTCTTATATGACTAAGAAGGAAGGAAATGGTACTTGGGAAAGCCTTGACTGGTACAGCGATCCTGAATTTGACGCATTAGTTAGTGATGCAATTTCTACAATTGACTTTAATGAGCGTATGGAAAAATATAAAAAGGCTCAAGAGATGATGATTGATGATTATGTAACGGTTCCTGTATTTGAAATTGCAGAGACACACGCATATCAGAGCGCATATCTTGAATGGGAGACTGCAAATCTTGCTAAAGCTGGTGAACTAGTAAATCCAGTACTTGGATATGTATATTTCCTAAAAGAAATGAAATTTAAATAAGATATAAGTGTATGTTAAATGTAATACAGTCCCGTTATATTACGGGACTGTATTACTAAAAACATAAGATAAAGGAGTATTACAATGGTAAAAGCACTTATTCACCGTTTCTTTTGGTCATTCTTTGTATTGATTGGATTATCTATAATTATCTTTGGTATATTAAGAATGGTACCTGGTGATCCTGCAAGGGTAGCACTTGGTCCAAAAGCTTCTGAGGAGACTATAGCAGCTTATTGGGAAAAGATGCATCTGAATGAACCAATAACTGTACAATATGGTTATTGGCTGAAAGACGTATTACACGGAGATTTTGGAGATTCTTTAGTGACAAAAAGAGAAGTTGTTAATGATATTAAATCATTTTTACCTGCAACTATTGAACTGGTATTATTTGCTGGACTTATTCAGATTGTATTTGGCCAGTTGATTGGTATTTTTACGGCATCATTTCATAATCGATGGCCCGATTATATTGTGAGGATTATTAGCTACGTAGGGGTTGCGACCCCAGCATTTGTTATGGCGGTATTTTTTATTTATATATTTGGATACTTGATACCTGTACTTCCGTCAATTGGAGGTCGCCTAAGCTCCATGTACAAAGTGCCAACGGTTACTAATGTAATGCTGATTGATACACTTTTAGCAGGAAATTTTGCGGCTTTTGGAGATGTGTTTATTCATATTCTTTTCCCGGGTTTGTCACTTGCTATTGCTAATATGATGCAGGAAGCAAAAATGACAAAAGCCAGTATGGTAGATAATATGAGTAAAGATTATATAGCTATGGTTACTTCTCAAGGAACACCGAAGCGCGTTATCAATTCTAAATATCTTTTAAAACCTTCTATAATTCCAGCCGTTTCAATTATGGGACTTGACTTTGCAGCATCATTTGGAAATGCCTTTCTTGTAGAGCAGATTTTTAACTGGAATGGTCTTTCAAGTTACGGTATTACTGCAATTATGCAAAAGGATTTAAATGCAGTAAGTGCAGTTGTTCTAGTATATGGAACTGTATTCGTTCTTGTAAATATTATTGTAGATATAATTGTAGCATGGCTAGATCCACGTATGCAGCAGCAAAAATCTTCATAAGGGAGGCGAAAGCATGAAAGTAGATAAATATGAAGAAATCAAGAGGGCTTTGTTCAGATTAAAGAGAAATAAACCGGCAGTAATCGGTTTTATAATTGTAGGCATAATTGTTCTAGCAGCCATATTTGCATACCATATTATTCCTTACCCGGAACATATTAGGGCATATATAGATTTTGAACATATGAATCAGGCGCCGAGTGCAGAATACTGGTTAGGCACTGATAATATGGGACGTGATGTACTCAGCCGTCTGATTGTATCATTAAGAAGTGCATTATTAATGGGAGTAATCGTACTTACAATTTCTGTTCCAATCGGTTTTACATTAGGTGTTATTGCTGGTTATATGAAAGGTACTATAGTAGAAGTACTTATCATGCGTATTACGGATATTTTCCTTTCTATCCCTGCACTCGTACTGGCACTTGCTATTGCTTCAGTTTTTGAGCCAAACTTGACAAATGCCATGATTGCTATTACGGTAATGTGGTGGCCGTGGTACACAAGATTGGCATATAGTATATCATCATCACTCCGAAACGAAAATTATATTATATATGCAGAACTTACCGGAGCCAGTCCATTATATATACTTATAGAAGAGATGCTTCCTAACTGTATTTCTTCTGTATTAACAAAAATGACATTGGATATGGGTATGGTTATTATGATGGGTGCAACTTTAGGTTTTGTAGGACTTGGAGAACAACCTCCGGCACCGTCGCTTGGTAATATGATTTCTGATGGTATCAAATATATCCCTAGCCAGTGGTGGGTTATGGTATTCCCTGCAATTTTTATTATCGTTATTGTTCTAGGTTTTAATCTTTTAGGTGATGGTATCAGTTCAATATTTGCAGTGGAGGAAGGCTAATGGAAAATACTATTTTATTAACTAATGGTTTAAAAGTATCATACAAAATATATGGTGGTAAAAGTAAGGTTGTAAATGGCATTAATCTTAAAATTCCGACTGGTTGCCGTGTTGGACTGGTAGGTGAATCCGGTTGCGGCAAGACAACAACATTAAAATCCATTTTGAAGATTCTACCAGGTGTCGCTGTCTATGATGGAGGATTTGTTGAATACAAAGGAAAAAGACTGGATAAAATGAGTGCAAAAGAATTTGAGAAGTTTCGTAGAAAAGGTGCCGGAATGATTTTTCAGGATCCATCTTCTGCATTAAATCCGGTTTTTACTATAGGAGATCAGCTGATAAATGGCTTAAAATATTCCAGCGATGAAAAACTCAGTAAGAAAGAACTTTATGAAAAAGCCATAAATGCTTTGAATGAAGTATCTCTTCCAGATCCGGAACGTATAATGGAAAGTTACCCTTTTCAGTTATCAGGCGGTATGCGTCAGAGGGTTTGTATTGCTTCAACTCTGGCTGCCAATAAAGAAATACTTCTTGCGGACGAGCCTGGAACTGCCTTGGATGTAACGATTCAGGCTCAAATACTTAAACTGATTAATTCTCTGGTTGAGAAAAGAAATATGTCATTGGTTATGGTATCTCATTCAATAGGTGTTATTCGTGAAACAACGGATTATGTCTATATAATGTATGCTGGAATGATTGTAGAAGAGGGTCCGACAAAGCTTGTATTCCATAATCCACTGCATCCATATACGGTTGCATTAATGGGATGTATTCCGAAACTATCAGGATCTGGCATTTCTGATGGAATAGAAGGACGCATACCAGATTATGTGAATCCACCGGATGGATGTAGATTTTCTCTTCGTTGCAGGTTTGCATCTGAAAAATGTAAAGATTACTATCCGGGATTAGTTGAAGCAGAACCGGAACATTTTGTAGCATGTTTTAATATGGAGGCATAAGTATATGGATGAAAAAAATAATATTCTAGAAATCAAGGGTTTGAAAAAGCATTTCCCATTAAAAAATGGGAAATGTGTTAAAGCGGTAGATGGTGTTGATCTGGAAATTTATAAAGGAGAGACATTAGGACTGGTAGGGGAGTCAGGCTCTGGGAAAAGCACTATTGCATACATGGTAGTTGGAATGTATAATACTACTGATGGAAAGATCATTTTTAAGGGCGAAGATCTTACTAAAAATGGAACTAAACGTACAAAACGGCAAAAAGGTGATATTCAGATTGTATTTCAGGATCCAGGATCTTCTCTAAATCCTCGAAGGAAAATTAAAAATAGCATTAACTTGTCTTTAAGTTTGCATAATACCATTGAACGTTCAAAACATGATGATAAAATCAGTGAATTGCTTGAGATGGTTGGCCTTCCGGCAGAATTTGGTGAAAAGTTTCCCAGAGCTATTGGCGGTGGCGAACGTCAGTTGGTTTCTGTCGCAAGAGCGCTATCTGCCAATCCATCTCTTATTATTTTAGATGAACCGACAAGTGCCTTGGATGTTTCTGTGCAGGCAAAAGTAATTAAGAAGCTGATTGAACTGCAGAAAGATATGGAGTTATCTTATCTGTTTATTACTCATGATTTGAGTCTTATGCGTAATGTAGCATCAAGAGTTGCCATTCTATATTTAGGTAAAGTTTGTGAGCTGGCGCCAACAGCAGATTTCTTTGAAAAACCACTACACCCATATACTAATATGTTATTGTCATCAATTCCAGTTGCAACAGATGAAGAAGAAGCATACAGGCCTGATAAAGTTGAATCTATTGGTGAAATTCCATCACCTGTAGATGTTCCGTCTGGATGTGCGTTTCATGCGAGGTGCTTTGATTGTATGGAAATATGTAAAAAAGAGGCTCCGCATATGGTGGAAGTATACCCTGGTCATCAGGTATGCTGTCACAAATATGCGAAACCGTTTGAAAATTGCAAAGGGGTGAAATGATGGATAATAAGAATATATTAGCCGTAAATCTTCTAAAAAAACAGTTTAAGGTAAAAGAAGGCGAGTCTATAGTAATAACACTTGATACATTAAGCGATATGGAAGCTGCTGCATTGATTCAGAATGCAGGCCATGAGATGGGGCTTAAAGTTTTAACGATTCTAATGCCGGCACCATCAGGTGTTGGTATGGAAGTAGACGGACAGATTGCGGCAGAATGTTTAAGAGGCGCATTGAATGAAGCGGATGTCTGGATTGAGTTAAACAAAAAATGGATTTTGGGATCAAAAACTTACTTAAATATCATGAATACAAATTGTAAGTTGCGTCATATGTGCTTGACGGGGGCTAGTATGGATTTGCTTGAACATTGCATAGGAAGTGTAAATTACGATGCGCTTATTCCATTCGGTCAAAAGCTTAGGAATATGATTAAAAATGCTGATAAAATGCGGATGACTACGAAAAAGGGTATGGATATTTCCTTTCATAACGTGAAAGGAAGAATTGTTACCTGCGAACTTGGTTGTGCAGACATACCAGGAAGCTTTATGTTACCGGGTCAGATTGCATGGACCCCAGATATTGATACGGTTTGTGGCACAATTGTTTTTGATGGAGCCTTGGCACCTGTATGTGGTGTACCGAAGGAATCCGTTAAAATCGAAATAGAAAATGGAAAAGTTAAGTCAGTGACAGGTGGAGAAGAAGCTATTCAGTATAAAAACTGGCTTGAGGGCTTTGGACATCCTCAGATGCTAAGAATTTCACATACAGGTCTTGGCATGAATCCGGGAGCAATTTTATCAGGAGATATAATTCAGGATCAGCGTGTGTGGGGATCTGCAACATGGGCTTTTGGAAGTATTGGAAGCAATTTGGTAGAGGAAGCGGTAGCTGCTCCTTCTCATTCTGATTGTGTGAGTCTGGATATTACATTATATATTGATGGGAAGATAATTTTTAAAGACGGAAAAGTTGTAGATAAAGAATTATCTGAGATTATCAAAGATATAAAATAATAATTTGGGGGCTATACAAATTGGTAAATAAACCTGTAAAGCAATCTCTTGCGGCGCAATTGCTGGAAGAGTTGGAACGAATGATTAGTATAGGTATATGGAAAGTGGGGGACAAGTTGCCTTCTGAACCGGAACTTATGGAAGAATTTGGGGTTGGAAGAAATACTGTTCGTGAAGCAGTACAGACACTGGTACACGTGAATGTTTTAAATGCAAGGCAGGGGGATGGGACTTATGTAATTGCAGAAACCCGTCTAGAAGCTTTAATGAAACAAAAAATGAATAAGGGAGGTACCAGAAATATTTGGGAAGCCAGAATGATTATTGAAAAACAGCTGGTACGCCTTGCGGCTCTCAGAAGAACAGAAGAAGACCTGGAAGCAATCCGGAAAGCGTTGCTTATACGTAATAATAGAAGTGAATCCATTGACTATGCCATTAAAAATGATGTAGATTTTCATATTGAGATTGCGAGGGCAACTCATAATGAATTTTTATTTGAGTTATTTCAGCCACTGTATACTGTATTAGCAGAGATGATTCGAACATATTATTATAAAACAAATTATGACAATCAGTTAGAGATGCATAATAAATTGTATGAAAGTATTAAAGAGAAAAATCCTGATATGGCAGAAAGTGTTATGATGAATTTATTGTATAGTGAAAAAGAATTATTCAAAAACGAAGATGCAGAAAATGAAATTCTTATTGGTGAATATGGTAGAAAATCACATGAAGATTCAGCTTTTGCATAGGATTGGTCGAGACTATCGGAGAAGTATTCCCAGACGGCAATTCTGGTTTCAAAACCTGTAAAGTATTAAGCTTTGCAGGTTTTTTGTTATATTACAATAATTAGAAAAATTGGAAAATAATATTGACTCTGCTTATTTTAAACGATATAATATAAACAATAAGCGAAACGTTTCGATAAATAATTAGTTGCATTTATTATAAAAAACTGCTGTATTGTACGCTATTACGTAGGAAATTATATAATTAATATTGATGTTGCTTACTGTAAACGGTATAATGTAATGTAAAAAAATGAAACGTTTCGGGAGTGAGAAATATGATTACTATAAAAGATGTAGCAAAAGCCGCCGGAGTTGCAGTATCAACAGCTTCTTATGCTTTAAACGGAATAGATAAAGTAAGTGAAGAGACAAAAGAAAAAGTATTAAAAAAAGCTAAGGAATTGAATTACACACCAAACAGCGTAGCTAGAAATTTAAAAACCAGGAAAACAGAGCTAATAGGATTATTTGTACATGATATTAACGGTCCTTTTTATGATAAGTTGATAAAAGGGATACAGGAAGTTGTAAATCAAAAAGGATATGACCTGATAATATTTTGTGATTCAGGGCAAAGGCCTGAAACTTCCGGTAGTTTTCTTAGGGAACGAAGGATAGATGGCGCAATAATAATATCACCTAACATTTCCAATCAACAAGTTCGGGATTTGGCGCAAGAAGGCTTTCCCATTGTGGTGCTGGACAGAAAATTAACAGCAAACAATTTATGCAGTGTGGTTGTGGATAATGAGAAAGGTGCTAATGAGGCTGTGCAACATCTTATAGATTTAGGAAACAGAAAAATAGGTTTCATTAGTGGTCCCGATGACTCCTACGATAATAAGGAACGATTAAAAGGTTATATTAATACATTAAAAAATAACTCGTTGGAAATAAACTATGAATATGTATTAAATGGGAAATTTACAGAAGAATCAGGATATGAGTTAATAAAAAAATTTCTAAAAGAAAGTAAAGAGCTTCCAACAGCTTTTTTCTCTTCAAATGATGAAATGGCAATTGGAGCAATCAGAGCATTGCAAGAAGAAAAAATCAGAGTTCCTGAAGATGTGGCTATTGTCGGTTTTGATGATATATTAATATCATCATATATACAACCAAAACTGACGACAGTAAGAAGACCGATGTATGAGCTTGGTTCCTTTTCAGCTCATATGCTAATGAATATTTTATCAGGAAAATCTAATAGAAGTTCAATGGTATTTTCTACAGACCTTATTATTAGAGAGTCATGTGGTGCATCAAAAAAATAAAATATATTTTTAAGGGGGGTTAACATGTTATTAAAGAAAGTATTGTCATTAGTGTTAAGTATTTCAATTTTAACAGGTGTGTTAAGCGGGTGTGCAAGCAATGGTGCTGAACAAACATTCAAAGTTGATCCTGAGAACTACAGCGGTGAAATTGAATTAATGCTTCCACAAGGAGATTATATTGATTTCGCAAAAAAAGAGATAATACCGGAATTTCAAAAACTATTCCCCAATGTAAAAGTCACAGTAACTGATGATAAAAATATAGATACCAGATTAGCAGCCGGAGATGCACCAACTGTATATGCAGGTGTATGGGGATATCAACCTGTCAAATATGCAAAAATGGACAAGCTGGTTAATTATGAAAAGTTCAAGGATTATAAATCATTAGCAAATAAAATTAATAAAAAATATCTGGGGAAAGTTCTGGATGGTACATACTATGTTCCGTGGAATGCAACTACTACAATGATGATTTATAATAAAGAATTGTTTAAAGAGGCGGGTTTAGACCCTGAAAAACCACCTGTTACTTATGATGAATTCTTGTCGGCCGCTGCGAAAATAAATGCCCTGCCAAATAGAGAGGATGGTTCAAAAACTTATGGAACAATCTTCTGGAATGAAGCATTGTCATGGGGTGGATGGTATTGGTCAATGCTCTCACCCATATACTACAGTGCCAATAATGGAAAATATCAATTATTAAATAAGACAGGTACAGATATCGTATTTGACAAACCTGAAGCTAACCTGGATGATTTCTTTAAGTTTATTCAAGATGCTCAACAATATGCTCCTGCAAATATGGAAAAGAACTTTTTTGCTAGAAACGTAGGTATGTGGCTTCAATTTGGTTATGGTTGGAAGAGTAATCTTAAAGAAGCAAAAGATGTACCGATGGAAATAGGAAAAGATGTTGGAGTAGCACCAATACCTGTACTAAAAGCAGGAGGAAAATCAGTTTCTTCAATGGATGGACGTGCACTAATGATATTCATGAGCAATCCTGAAAAAGAAGCTGTTGCTTGGGAATTGGTAAAGATTATGATGAAAGATGATTTAAACTTAAAAGTATGTAAAGCTTTAGGTCAGCTTCCAACACTAAAATCATTAGAAAATGACCCATATTTCCAAACACCAGAAAATAAGCCATTTGTTGAACAGCTTGAAAATTCTCTGCCAAATGAAGGCTTCGCAGTGTCAGATAATGTTCAAAATATAATACTGCAGACTTATGGAAATATAGTTCTTCAAAAGACAATAAGCGTTGAAGATGCTGTGAAAGATGCTGCTGCAAAGTCAAGAGAGGAATTAAAGACTAATAAGTAATTTTAACAGAAACAAAGGGGGGGTATTCCCCCCTTTTATTTTAATAACTTTGCTGTTTTATAATAAGGTTTATGATGAAATATGAGAGGAAGAAATAATATGGAGAAGAAAAAGCTCAGTGCAAAACAAAAATGGGCATATTTATTTATTTCCCCCTGGGTTATTTATTTTGTGGTCTTTTTAATATATCCTATCTTATTGGCTTTTAAGAACAGTTTTTTGGACATTAATCTGCTTCAAACTGAGAAAGCACAATTTGTTGGTTTTCAAAACTGGATTAACGCAGCTTGTGATCCGCTATTTTGGAAATCTATGTTTAATATATTATACAACCAGAGCATATTTATAGTTTTAACCTTTGTAATATCCTTAACACTTGCACTAATTCTTAGTGAAGTTAATAAATTTGGATCTCTGTTTAGAACAATATATTTTATTCCGGTTATTACGTCTATTATGGTCGCAATGATAATTTTTAATTACATAAGTGGAACCGGCGGACCTATTCAACAATTGTTAATGAAGATGGGAGTAATATCACAACCGGTATTTTGGAGAATGTCAAAGTGGCTTCCGATGCCGATTTTAGCAGTTTTCAACAGTTGGAAATGGTTTGGTGTTTATATGATCATTTTTATAGGCGGACTTGCTGCTGTTGACAGACAGTTATATGAAGCAGCAGCCTTGGATGGAGCATCCTGGATAAGAACTTTTTTCTCAATTACTTTGCCTTTATTAAAACCACAAATTGTATTTGTTTTGACCATGAATATTATTAATGGATTACAGATGTTTACAGAAGTGTTTATGAACTTTGATTTACTTGGCGGGCCGTTTAATTCAGGATTGACACCTGTTATGTACTTATATGGAAAGGGATTCAAAGATATGCACATGGGTCAAGCATCTACCATGGGATTATTACTGGCAGCAATTATATTTATCTTAACTAAGCTTCAGGATAAAATGTTAAAGGTAGAGTAGAAATAGGAGGTGTTAAAGCATGGAAGTAGTTACTAAGCAAGGTGAGTACAACAAAATTCATGAAAATAAATTATTAAATAATAATCATAAATTTAAGAAAAGATTAAAAAACATAATATTGTATTTATTACTTACATTAGGTTCTATTATAGTTGTGTATCCTTTTTTCTTCATGATAATGAATTCGTTTAAAACAGGTACAGCAATAATGAATGAACCGTTAGCTTTACCAAAATCATTTAACTTAAAAGGATATATAGGTGTATTTACATCCTTAAATATTCCCAGACTATTTTTTAATACAATTTTTATATCAGGAAGTGTTACTGTCCTTAATGTACTTTTTTCATCTATGGTGGCATATGGAATTGTTAAAGGGGATATACCTCATAAAAAATTATTGAAAGATATTATTTTGGGTTCCATTATGATACCTGGTATACTGCTTTTAATTCCTACTTATATAATGATGTACAAATGGAATTGGATTGATACTTATAGAGTACTTATTATTCCGGGGGCAATAAGCGCCTATAATATATTTTTAATGATGCAGTTTATTAGTCAAATCAATGATTCATATTTGGAAGCTGCCAGAATAGACGGTGCTTCAGAACTTCAAATATTCTATAAAATCTTACTTCCAATGGTTAAACCGGCACTTGCAACAATAGCAATTTTGACATTTATGGGATCCTGGAATGATTTCTTTGGACCACTTCTTTATTTAAGAGGAGATTCAAAAATGACAATTCAGCTTGCTTTGTATAAATTCAGCGGCTCTATACCAGGGCAGTATGTTGAGCAATTGTGGGCAGCTACTACTTTGGTAACTGTTCCAATAGTGATAGTTTACTTCTTCCTTCAAAAGAATTTTATAAAAGCCTTTACAGGTATAGGATTGAAATAGTTTGAAAGGTGTGGAAGAAATGAAGAAAAATATTATAATAATTGGAGCTTTATTAGCAGTTATTATTGTTACTTATGCTATTGCCTGGGGGCAAATGTATATTACATCAAAGAAATATTATAATGACGCAATGAAAAGCTATAACGAAACAGATTATGTATATGCCATAAAGGGTAATAAAGTAGCAAAAGAAGATGAAAGCGGTTATGTATTTAATAGCGGATTTGAACAAATAGTAAATATTTGGAATAGCCCCTATGCATTACCTAAACCAAAGGTTTATTCTGATGCCCAAAATATGATTGATGAAATAATAAATAGAAAAATTGATATAGAAACAGCAATAGAAATGTTCGACAGATATTTCAGAATGGACAATAAAGGCTATCTTGATGAAGTTTTGCTAAGAGTTGCAGATTTATATATTCAAGATAATGATATGCCAAAAGCTAAGGAAACTCTTGAATTAATTAAAGAAGCATTTCCCAATAATACAGAAACTCAAAAGATTGTGGAAGAAAAGTTTAAGGAAATTAACATATAGTATTTGAGCATAAGTGAGGAGAGTTAAAATGGAAAACGACAGATTGTTTGAAAATAAATATGGATACTTTGCAAATTCTGGAAAGGAATATGTAATTACAACGCCTAAGACCCCAAGGCCGTGGGCAAATATTATAAGCAACGGAGATTATGCTTTCATGGTATCACAGACTGGGGGTGGATACTCATGGAGAGGGAACTCAGTTGAGAATAGAATAACCCGTTCTTATCAAGACGTAATTAAGGATAATTGGGGTAAATATATCTACTTAAGAGATGATAAATCAAAAGAATTCTGGTCGGCTGCATGGAAACCGGTTTGTAAGAATAGTGAAGAATACAAAGTTATACATGGAGTAGGATATTCAACTATAGAACAAAAATACAACAACATCAAGACTGCACTTACAATGTATGCTGTTCCAGATGCGCCAATGGAAATATGGAAATTAAAGATTACTAACGAAGCTAAGGAAGAAAGAGAATTAAGCCTGATGACATATTTTGAGTGGTGCCTTGGAACATCACCGGATGAACATAGGGAATTCCATAAAATATTTACAGATAATGAATATGTGGATGACATAAATGGATTTCTGACTACAAAATGTTTATGGCTTCTTCCAAATAAAAATGGACAGAACAATAATAGAGATTGGGAATATGCAGCTTTCCATACCTGTAGTGAAAAACCGTTTTCTTACGATGGTGACAAAGAATCTTTTATAGGCTTATATGGATCGGAGGAAAATCCACAAGCAATGAATAAAGAAGAATTAGATAGAAATACAGGAAGATATTATGATTCCGTAGCTTCATTGCATGTAAAGGTTAAGCTTCAACCAGGCAAATCAAAGGAAATTGTATTCACTTTAGGTGCTGCAGATGATAGAAAGCAAGCTATAGAATTGGCAAAGAGATATATCAGGCCGGAAGAAGCTGAAAATGCATTAAGAAGAGTACATGAATTCTGGAAACCATTTATAGAAAGTGAAAAGGCAGCTACACCGGATGAAGCATTAAATATTATGACAAATATTTGGTTGAAATATCAAGCAATATCCTGCCGTTTATGGGGAAAATCAGCATACTATCAGGTAAGCGGCGGATATGGCTATAGAGACCAGCTTCAGGACTGCCAGATATTTTTAACATCAGTACCTGAATATACAAGGAAACAAATAATGCTTCATGCAGGAAAACAAAAGTCTGACGGTACGGTATATCACTGGTGGATGACTATTTCGGGAAAGGGACCGGAAACGAGGTGCTCTGATGACTTATTATGGCTTCCATTCATAACTGCAAGTTACCTGAAGGAAACCAATGATTTTTCAATATTAAATGAAACTGCGCCTTATTTTGATACAAATGAAGAAGTAAACTTGTACGAACACTGTAAATGTGCCATAGAAAAGGTGTTTACAAGATTTAGTGAAAGAGGAATACCTCTAATTGGAGAAAATGATTGGAATGATGGTCTAAGTGCAGTAGGGTGGAATTGGAAAGGTGAAAGCTTCTGGCTTGGAGAATTCCTATATATTGTATTGGATGACTTCAAAGAAATAAGCAAAAAGGCAGGCAACATAGAATTTGCTAAAAAGTGCAGTAACAAAATGAAAGACCTAAAAAAAGCATTAAATGATTATGGCTGGAATGGAGAATGGTATATACAGGCTACAACTGATTCAGGCGAAGAAATAGGAGCAAAGGGAAGCGAAGAAGGATTTATATACTTAAATCCACAGGTTTGGGCTGTATTAAGTGGTATAGCTGACCCCAAAAGAGCTGAAACCGCTATGGATTCTGTAACTAAATACTTATTTAAGGATTATGGTACGCTTCTATTATATCCTGCTCATAGTAAAGTTCGGGAAGACATTGGATACATTACAAGATATGCACCAGGCTTAAGAGAAAATGGAGGGGTATACTCTCATGCCGCAGCTTGGGCAGTGGAAGGGTATGTAAAAATGGGGCAAATAGAAAGAGCTTATGAGCTTTATAGAAGAATTTGCCCTCCGAATAGAAGTTTGGATATAGATCACTACAAAGGTGAACCATTCGTTATGCCAGGTAATTCTGATGGACCTCAATCGCCCAACTATGGACGAGGGAGCTGGACATGGTATACAGGTTCTGCCCAATGGCTTCAAAGAATTGCTACAAATTGGATTCTGGGGGTAAGAGCTGATTATGATGGCTTAATAATTGACCCGGCAATACCCCAAAAATGGGATGGGTTCACATTTGTAAGAAAATTTAGAAATACCATTTACAATATTGTTGTAGATAATTCTGCTCATGTAAACAGAGGAGTCAGGGAAATATATCTTGATGGAAAAGTTGTTGAAGGTAATAAGCTTACAGACTTAAATGACGGGAATAAACACGAAGTAAAGGTTATAATGGGATAGTTAATAAGTGCCTGTAACTAAACGTGTTACAGGCATATTTTTATAACTGAGATTTCAAAGGACTATATACCATTATGTATAGAGGAGAAGTAATAGGTATGGATAATGTTAAAATAGATATAAAAAAATTATTAGAAACGATGACATTAAAAGAGAAAATTGGACAATTGCTGCAATTAACACCATTTTTCTTTAAGGCTGCTGCAATTGGAGAAATAACTGGCCCAATAGAGGAGCTGGGTATTGATGAAGGTGATATAAGAAATGCTGGTTCTGTCATCGGAATTAGTGGAGCTTGTGAAGCTATAGAAATACAAAAAAGTTATTTGGAAAAGAACGAAAAAAAGATTCCTTTAATTTTTATGGCAGATATCATTCATGGATACAGGACAATTTTCCCTGTACCTCTAGCTATTGGTTGTTCCTGGGACGAAAATATAGCTGAAAAAGTTGCAAGAGTTTCTGCAAAGGAAGCTTTGGCAGGAGGTATCCACGTTGTTTTTTCACCCATGGTGGATCTTGTCAGAGATGCCAGGTGGGGAAGGGTAATGGAGTCAACCGGCGAAGATCCGTATCTAAATAGTATATTTGCCCGTTCCTTTGTAAGAGGATATCAAGGAGATGATATTTCAAAGGATGGAAATATTGCAGCTTGTGTAAAACATTTTGCGGCATATGGTGCCACAGAGGGTGGACGGGAGTATAACACAGTGGATATATCTCTGAGAATGCTAAGGGAGTATTATTTACCAGCATATAAAGCTGCTTTAGACGAAGGCTGCAAAATGGTAATGACTTCTTTTAACACAGTAGACAGTATACCAGCTTCCGGCAATACCTGGCTTTTAAGAGATGTATTAAGAAAAGAATGGGGCTTTGATGGGGTAGTCATCTCAGACTGGGGAGCTGTAAAGGAGTTGATAATTCATGGTGTTGCAGAAGACGGTAAAGAGGCGGCTCTTATGGCAATAAAAGCTGGAGTTGACATTGAAATGATGACAGGATGTTATGTTCAGCATTTAGAAAAGCTCATAGAAGCGGGAAAAATCAAAGTAGAAATCATAGATGAAGCAGTCTTAAGAATTCTAAAGCTTAAACTCGATTTAGGCTTATTTGAAAATCCTTATAAGGGCGCAGATAGTGAAAAGGAAGCAAAATTAATTATGTGTGATGAGCACAGAAAGCTAGCACAGGAAGCAGCAGCGGCATCAATGGTACTTTTAAAAAATGAAAATATTTTACCTTTCAATAAGGCGGTAAAAAAAATAGCAATAATAGGGCCGTTTGCTGAGGAACACGCAATTCTGGGGCCTTGGTCCTGGCAGGGAAAGTTTGAGGAGAGCATTTCTCTGAAGGAAGGAATCATAAATAAAATAGGCGAAAGCAAGGTTGTTGTTTCAAAGGGCTGTGACATAGAAGGCTACAGTGATGATCAAATAAAAAAAGCTCTTGCTGTAGCAGAGGAAGCTGATGCAGTAATACTAGCTTTAGGTGAGCATCATGCTATGAGCGGTGAAGGAGGAAGCAGAGCTTTTATTAAACTTCCGGGACGTCAAGAAGCTCTGGCAGATGAGATTTTGAAGCTTGGAAAGCCAACTGTTGCAGTATTATTTAATGGAAGACCACTGGAAATTAGAGAGCTGTATGATAAGGCTCCTGCTATATTGGAAGCATGGTTCCCGGGAACTGAAGGTGGAAATGCTATTGCTGATATATTATTTGGAGATAAAAATCCTTCAGCACGTTTATGTATGAGTTTTCCTTATACGGTTGGTCAAATACCGATATACTACAATTCATTTAATACAGGAAGACCTAAGATAACAGAGGATAGTACTGAGAGATATTCTTCGCATTATTTAGACATACCAAATGCACCCTTATTACCCTTTGGTTTCGGATTAAGCTATACAAAATTCTTTTATTCGGATTTTAAACTGGATAGGAGCGTATTAACCGAAGATAGCTGTATTTATGCCAATGTAAAGGTTAAGAATATAGGGGAGCTACAGGGAGAAGAAACTGTCCAGCTTTATATAAGAGATTTGGCTGGAAGTGTTGTTAGGCCGGTAAAAGAGTTAAAAGGCTTTAAGAAGGTGTACCTGGAAACTGGGGAAGAAAAAGAGATAGTTTTTCAAATAAAAGAAGATATGCTTAGATTTTATAATAGCGCCTTAGAATTTAAGTCTGAAAAGGGTAAGTTTATAGCAATGATAGGGCCAAACTCCAGAGATTTACAAGCTTTAGAATTTGAGCTAAGGTGATAATTTGCAGCTGCAATTTGTGTAGCATTTAGTAGCAATTTGTAAGTACAAATATATTTAATTGCGTGGGAATATGTAGTATAATATACAATAAAATACATCATAGATAGAAGGTGGAAGCATTGGGACTGTTATTTGATGGAACCAGACTGACAGAGCGGGAAATAAATGAGGCGAATATTGAGAAGTTAACAGCTATAGTGGAATATGTGTCAAGAAATATAAAAAAGTTCACCGGAGAAAAGGATGTAGATATACTGCGGCTCATTAAAAGCAGGTGCGAGGATAAAAGGCTCACGGTTGAAAAGATTAAAATGCACCGTGCTACCGGTATGTATTATTTTTACAGGAATAATATAATGTTTGCCATGGACAAGCTGAATCTGGCAGTAAATGCAGCAGAGGAAATCGGGAGGAAAGACTTGGTTGCCGCCTGTAGTTCTGATCTTGGACTTGTATATTTTTACGAACATAAACATCAAAGCGCCGAAAGGGAGTACAAACGTGCAGAGGGGTTGATACAAGGCATTCCTGAACTGGATAAATATATGCTGCATTGTCATTATTACAGGTACGGCATACTGCATAGAACTTTGCATGAATATGAGCTTGCTGAGCATGCATTTGAGAAAGCGCTTTCATATGCTGAAGGAAAAGTTGAAATAGGCCTTACTTTGATGAATATCGGCATAAATTATAAGGTACAGATGAACCTCAATAAAGCTATGGAGTACTATAATAAAGCTCTGGATACATTTGAAGAAAACGATTATTACAATAAAAGCACAATATACAATAACCTGGCGGAGCTGTATAAGGTAGCAGGCAGCTATGACAAGGCGCTGGAGCATATAAACAGGGCGTTTGAATATCTGGACAATAAAGATGCATTTGATCTATTTATTTATTTTACAACCTATACGGAAATCGCAGTATTACAGAGAGAACCGGAAAAAGCCTTGGACAAATTCCTGGAGATGTTGCTACACATAGAAGATTTTACTGTATACAAAAAACTTGTTATTACGAGTATTGATTCCCTGGTGACACTAGGTGCAGAAGACGGAAAAATGCTGAAAAAGCTGGAGGCTGTGGTACTAAAGCTTATTAAAGATACTTCAGCAGAGAACTATGAATATAAGAATGAATTGGAAAGATGCCTGAGAAATATACGCCTATACATGCAGGACATATATAATTCTGATGAGAAAGGAGGACTTTTCTTTGAAGAAAACAATAATTAGCCTGCTTTTGGCAATGAGCTTTATACTGTCAATGTCAATAAGCGTATTTGCAGTAGACAGTGAGCGTCCATATATTATTGTAAGTGGTGCTGTGGAACAAGCTGCATCAAAGTAGAGTAGAAGCCTCCTGTCCGGTTCAATGTCTGTGCAGGAGGCTTCTTGTATTACTTTATATCAACTCTTCAATTATATTTGCTACTTCTTCATGTATTTCCTAATTTTTAAGCTAAACATATATTAATGATATTCCATATTATGTATGACACTGCGTTGTTAGGTTAATAATAGAATGGTATAATGTATATGGGAGGTTGAGGCTATGGAAGAAAAGATAATGGACGCTTTGGAAAAAATATTGGGGAGACTTGAGAATATAGAATCTCAACAGACTGAAAGTATTGGAATTCTGAAAGCCCTTGAATATGCTGCAGAAGTGAATAAAGCAGAGCATGATAGTATGAAATTAGATATAGCAGAAATAAAGGGAGAAGTAAGTAATATACGTAAAGACCTTTCCGCTGTTGAAGTAGTAACCGCAAACAATTGGAGCGATTTAGCGAAGCTGAAATCAATAGAGTAATATATTCTCAATAGTTACAGACTATTGGGAATTTTTTTATGCCCGTTTACCCTTCTAAAACCCTCTGCTGAAAAAGTCGAATTGTGTATGTTTATATGTAAAATTTTAACTGTAAATATATGGACTTTTTGGCAAAATGAGAGTATAATTTCACGTTGTGTAAGCATGAAGAATATTCCATTGTTATGGTAAATATATATAATATTGTAAAATAGCATTACAGGGTGTCTCAATTGCAGGTGGAGGTAGCTATGCATGAAACGGCGCTGATGCAGAATCTGATATTAGTTGCTGAAAAAGCACTGGCAGGGCAGAACATAAAGTGTGTGAACAGTGTGATCTTGTCTGTCGGGAAATTAGCTAACGCTATGCCGGATGCACTTTCTTTTGCGTTTGAAGCAATGACGCAAAGCGGACCACTCAAAGGTGCGGCACTTGAAATAAAAGAAATTCCGGTAGCAGTACGCTGTGAAGCCTGCGGGTGTGAATATGAGCCGGAGAAATTTCCGTTTAACTGCCCTGAATGTAAATGCATCAATTATAAAATTACACAAGGGGAAGACATTTATATTCAAAGCCTTGATTGCGAAGAGTTATAAATGATTCAATTCATAAGAAAGGAATGCATACTATGGCAGAAATCGAAATCAAACAGGATCTAAGGGCACTTAATAATGAAATTGCAGCAAAGAACCGCAGCATTTTTAAAGAACATAATATTTTTGTTCTGAATATCATGGGTTCACCGGGTTCCGGCAAGACAACTCTTTTGGAAAATATCCTGCCGTCAGTATCAGCAGTTTTTCGTACAGTAGTAATAGAAGGCGACCTAGCAACAGAAAACGATGCAGAACGCATAAAAAAAACCGGAGTTGCGGCACTACAGATAAACACGGGTGGGGGCTGCCATCTGGATGCAAGGATGATTCAAGAAGAGTTTGCCAAGCTTAATGCTGATTCAATCGAACTTCTTATTATAGAAAACGTAGGTAATCTGGTATGTCCGATATCATTTGATTTAGGTGAAGATCTTCGTATGGTCGTTTTAAGTACACCGGAAGGTGAAGATAAACCTTTAAAATATCCGCCGGCTATGTTGCATACCGATGCGGTAATAATAACAAAGACAGATCTTGCACAATATGTAGATGTAAATTTGAAAACGATGGAAAACCATGTCATGGAGATTAACCCCAAGGCATGCATTCTGGAAGCTGGAAAAGCTTCCGGCATTTATACCGCAGATAGTGTAGTAAGCTATATCATAGAAAAGGTAAAAGCAAAGAAGGAATATTAATATGCTTAGATATTCTGTTGAAGTCAAAGGTATTGTACAGGGTGTGGGATTCCGCCCTTTTGTGTTTCGCACGGCGAAATTATTGTCACTTTGCGGGTTTGTACGGAATACCTCAGAGGGTGTATCTATTGAGATTGAGGGAAGTAACACCAACTGCGAAGCCTTTATTTTAGCATTAAAAGAAAAGCCGCCTCCGTTAGCGTCTATTGAAAAAATAACAGCTTTGGAGATACCAATTAAAGGTGATACGGATTTTAAAATTATTTCAAGCAGTGAAGGAATACGGAACACATTGATATCGCCTGATATCGGTATATGTGACGACTGTGGGGCTGACATTGCAGCAAAGGGAAACCGCCGTTACAAATATGCTTTTACAAACTGCACAAACTGTGGACCGCGTTTTACTATCGTGCATGACATTCCGTATGACCGGAAAAATACAACGATGGCAGAATTCAAGCTATGTCCAGACTGCTGTCAGGAATATGATAATCCGTATGACCGCCGTTTCCATGCCCAGCCGAATGCATGTCCTGTATGTGGACCTCACCTAAGCTTTTACCGGGGCGGGGAGATTTTACCGCAGGATCCATACGAACTTTTTAAACAGTATATCGGTCAGGGACAGATTGTTGCACTTAAGGGTCTTGGCGGTTATCATCTTGTATGTGATGCAAAAAACGAAGAAGCGGTACTAAGGCTCCGCAGAAAAAAACTGCGGTATGATAAGCCTTTTGCCGTGATGATGCGCGATGTGGAAACTATTGAAAAGTACTGTGAACTAGAAAGCGTGGAAAGAGCGGTACTGACTTCCCCGGAAAAACCAATTGTGCTTTTAAAAAAGAAAGCCGGTTGTTCTATTGCAGAGAGCACGGCACATATAAATAACAGATTAGGCGTTATGCTTCCTTATACTCCGCTTCATTGTATTCTGATGCAGGAGCAGGAAGCTCTTATAATGACAAGCGGTAATATGTCAGACCGTCCGATGGTTTTTAAAGATGAGGAGGCACTTTCCATGCTGCCTCAGGCTGCAGATGCCATTCTGACACATAACAGGCAGATATATAGGCGGGTGGATGACAGTGTCTGCATTGTTATAAATGGGAAAACACATATGATAAGGCGTGCACGCGGCTATGTTCCGGAGCCGTTACAGCTTTGCGGCAATACCGGTATTATCCTTGCAATGGGTGCGCAGCAAAAAAATACTTTCTGTCTTGCAAAAGGAGAGAACGCATTTCTAAGCGGGCATATCGGTGATTTGGAGGACCTGGATACCGGGAAATGCCTTGAGAGCGAAATAGAAGCTTTTATCCGCCTTTTTGGTGCAATACCTGAGGCGGTTACTTGTGATATGCATCCTGACTATGTCTCAACACGATATGCTTCGAATTATCTTGGAAAGATACCTGTAATTGCAATCCAACATCATCATGCTCATTTTGCTTCAGTACTGGCGGAGCATAAGGTGGAGGAGGACAATGTCATCGGGCTGATTTTTGACGGAACGGGATATGGTGAGAATGGCTGTATATGGGGAGGAGAAGCACTTCTTGGAAATATCGGGGCAAGCTTACGGATTGGTCATTTGCTTTACTTCCCGCTATTAGGCGGTGAAGCTGCCATAAAAGAACCGTGGCGTATAGCGCTAGTGTTAATAGATATGACTTTAGGCAGGGAGGCTGCTTGTTCGCTTTTTCCCGAATACAGCGATGAATCGAAAATTCTGCTTCGTGCAGGGGAAATGAGGGTGAATTCTCCGCTTACTTCTTCAATGGGACGGCTGTTTGATGCAGTCGCAGCCCTTGCTGGGGTTCGGACGCTAACTACTTATGAGGGGCAGGCTGCTTCTGAGTTACAGCAGGTCATGGACGAGACAGCGGAAGGTTTATACCACTTTGCACTTATTAATGAGCAGGATAGTATGCTTTTTGACTGGCGGCCATTGATTCGTGAAGTCATACGCGACATAAAAGCAGGAGTTCCGGCAGGGGTAGTATCTCTTCGATTTCACCGGGCTGTTATAGAACTTATTGTGGAAGCAGCTGTTTCTGCCAGAGAACGGACCGGCAGCAATATAGTGGTTTTATCCGGCGGTGTTTTTCAAAACGAATATTTGCTGGGCTTTGGCAGTACCGAACTTGAGAAAAAAGGGTTTAGAGTATATTTAAATGAGAAAATTCCAGTAAACGACGGCGGCATTTCCTTCGGGCAGGCGGCTGCAGTTTCTTATAGAATGAGGTGAAAGTGATGTGTCTTGCAATTCCCGGTAAAATAACAAAGATTCAGGATGAAGAAGCGGATATTGATTATGGCGGTGTGTCAAAACGTGCAAGTCTGCGGCTTATAGAAAATGCCGCTGTTGGCGATATCGTTCTGGTACATGCAGGCTTTGTAATCCAGATTTTAGATAAAGATGCCGGGGAAGAGCTCCAGAAGCTTTTGGAAGAAATCATGCACATCATATAAGATGAAATATAATATAGAAGATTTGATAAAAAGTATTGGACTGCTTGCTAAGAATACCGGTGAAGTTACCATAATGGAAGTGTGTGGAACACACACAGCAAGCATACAAGAATATGGGATTCCTTCACTTCTGCCGGAGAATATCAGAATGGTGTCAGGGCCGGGATGCCCGGTGTGTGTTACATCACAGGAAGATATCAGTGCTGCTGTTTCCATAGCAGACAGGGAAGGTGTCATCTTTACCTGCTTTGGTGATATGATGCGTGTGCCATGCGAGGATGGGAGCCTGTATTCCCTTTATGAAAAAGGAAGGGATGTACGGCTTATTACATCACCGATGGATGCACAGAGGATTGCAGTGGAGAATCCTAGTAGGAAGGTAGTATATTTTGGAATCGGTTTTGAAACTACCGCACCTCATACCGCTGCTTTAATTGAGGCGGCGGACAGGCAGAATATTAAAAATTTAAGCATACTGAACACCCATAAGACGATGCCACAGGCAATAGCGCATTTACTACAAGGCAGGAGTAGGGTAAGTGCACTGCTTTGCCCCGGACATGTGGCTTCCATAATAGGCTCAGATGCTTTTTCCTTTGTTCCGGAAAAACTGCATCTGCCCGCGGCGGTAGCCGGATTTGAGGCATATGATATTCTGGCGGCAATATTGCGTATTATGGATATGCTTCGAAACAGTAAGACAGAGTGCATTAACATGTACCCCAAGGCTGTAACAAAAGATGGCAACCTTAATGCACAAAAACTTATGTACCAGGTTATGGAGCCGCAGGATGCACTGTGGCGCGGTCTTGGAAAGATTCCTGAGAGCGGTCTGAAATTCCGTGAGTGTTATTCCGGCTTTGATGCACGTAACCGGTTTGAAATAACGGAAGGTAAGGCGGCAGAACCGGAGGGGTGCCTCTGCTCCCGCATTCTGCGCGGGGAGAGGCTGCCCCCTGATTGTATACATTTTGGGACGAGCTGTACGCCGGATTATCCTGTCGGACCGTGTATGGTATCGGCTGAGGGATGCTGCGCTGCGTACTACCGTTATAAGGGGGAATAGGTATGGACAATAAAATTACATTGGCACACGGTTCCGGTGGAGAAAAGTACAGGGAACTGGTACAGGAAGTATTTCTGCCTGCATATTCCAATGAATACCTGAATCCACTTACAGATTCAGCGATTCTCCAGGGCGGAGAAAAAATTGCCATGACGACGGACAGTTATGTTGTAAGGCCGCTGTTTTTCCCAGGCGGAGATATCGGGAGCCTGGCAGTAAGCGGAACAGTTAATGATCTGGCAGTAAGCGGCGCATGTCCTAAATATATATCTGTCGGTATGATTGTAGAAGCCGGACTGGAAATGAAAGTATTGTTAAGAATAGTTGATTCAATAGCACGTACTGCAAGGGAAGCCGGTGTCCATATTGTAACAGGGGATACGAAAGTAGTTGAGAGCAAAAGTGCAGACGGGATTTTTATCAATACAACAGGCGTTGGGGTATTTCCTCCGGGAAGAATGATACCCCGGCAAAAGATAGAAGCCGGTGACCGGATTATAATAAGCGGGTATGCAGCATCTCATGGAATGGCGGTAATGGCCGAACGGGAAAATTTAGGCTTTTCTCCTCCAATTGAAAGTGATGCGGCTCCGCTCGGAAAGCTTGTAGAAGCAGTATTACAAAATGAAAACCATATTATACATGCAATGCGTGATCCTACGAGAGGCGGTGTTGCTGCGACACTTTGCGAATGGGTAACAGCTGATACAGAGATTATTTTCTATGACAGTGCCATGCCTGTACGCTCTGATGTATCGGCAGCCTGTAAGCTTTTAGGACTGGACCCGTTGTATATTGCAAATGAGGGTGTCGTACTGTTTGCCGTACCTGAAAGCTCGGCAGAAAGCGTACTGTCAAGCCTAAAAGCGGATAAACATGGGAAGAACGCTGCCATAATTGGCGAGGTCAGAAAAGGGGGTGGGATTGTAAATGCTGTAACGGAGTTTGGCTCACGAAGAAGAATTATGATGCCGCGCGGTGAGCTGCTTCCAAGGATTTGCTAGAGAGTGTTTTAGACTTAAATAAACATTTAATGTAACTATAACTTTAGTGAAAGCAATTTAAAGAGAAGGTTATTGACGTTTGCTTTTGCGATATAACTTATAAAAAGGTGATAGTAAAATTATGAATGGATTTATTTTAATTATAGGTATTTTATTACCGCTATGCGGGGCATTATTACTTCCGCTTTTCGGAAGAATGAGTGAAAAATTCAGAAATATAATGGCACTTGTCTTTGTGGGAGCTGCCTTTATTTGTGCAGCATGTGTTTTACCTGGTGTGCTTTCAGGAGAACCGTTCTCAGTCCGGTTTGACATACCGCTCGGACTAAGCTTCGGCTTTTCGGGAGATGCGCTTGCTGTGTTTATGGCAATGACAGCAGCTTTTGTAAGCTTCATTATTGTACTTTATTCATTTGGATACATAGTAGAATACGAGAACCGGAATGAATATTATATGATGATATGTCTTTTTGTCGGAGCTATGATGGGGCTTGTTTATTCAACGAATCTGATTCTCATCTATACATTCTGGGAAATTTCTTCTTTATGCTGTTGGAGATTAATCGGTTTTTACCGGACGGAGCTTGCGGTGCGGCGTGCCGATAAAGCATTTATTGTTACTGTATTTGGTGCACTTATTATGTTGGTTGGCTTCTTAGGCATCTATGGTGAAACCGGAACTTTTGAGCTTGCTGCAATGAAGGGAGTAAATATTCCGGCATGGACTGTTGTTTTGATCCTTTTTGGCATTCTTTCAAAATCAGCAACCTTTCCGTTGCATAGCTGGCTGCCGGATGCAGGTGTGGCGCCGTCGCCGGTTACTTCGCTCCTGCATGCCGCAGTACTTGTAAAGATCGGTGTATACTTCTATGCGAGAATGTTTGTCCTGACTTTTGTTATTGATGATGTGTTTACCACGGTGGTACCCATTATCGCTGCGGTCAGTGCATTGATTAGTGCGGGGGTGGCATTTCGTGAAAATGACATTAAGCGTGTCGTTGCTTATTCAACGATAAGCCAGCTTGCTTTTATTCTGCTGGGACTATCCTGCGGAAATGAAGTAGGTTTTATCGGAGGACTTCTGTACATATTGGCACACAGTGTGGCAAAAGGAGGATTATTCCTCTGTGCCGGTATTGTGGAACATAATATACATACAAAGGATATTAGAAAGATGGGTGGACTCGCAAAGAACATGCCGTTTACGGCAGCAGCGTTTATATTATGCGCTTTTTCCGTCATGGGCATTCCTCCGTTTTCCGGTTTCTTTGCAAAACATCTGGTAATCGACGGTATTATTTCTTCAGGCAATGTGGTACTCGGCGTAGTATTTATCCTTGGCGCCGTAATGACTGTCATGTATCTTACCCGTCTTTTCGTTAAAGTTTTTTTAGGACAGCAGACTTTCCCTAAAGCAAAGGAAGGTACAAAGATTATGGTGGTATCGGTTATGATTTTAGCAGTGATGTCACTTCTGCTGGGGATTTTTATTTATCTGCCGTCTCAGCTGGCATCAATGGCTTGGGGGGGAATATGATATGTTGAATTCTATTGGAGAATTTCTAAGCATCGGAGTAAACCTTCTTCTATTTATGGTTATACTGCCTGCGGCCTGTGGCGTTTTACTCTGGCTTTTTAGAAAACAGTACATTTTACAACTAGCTGCCGCTTTGCTGTCGGCTTCCTTAAATCTTGTCTTTGCATTTGGTATATATACATATGGGGAGTTTTTCACAAGAATTCCATTTGCAGCTTTCGGATTTGAGTATTTGTTAAGAGTATATGAGTTTTCTGCACTTTTCATTGCTTTTACGGCAGTTGTTTTCCTGCTCATTGTATTATATACCGTTGTACATTTAAAAAATATTGGTTATAACGGTTTGTATCTTCTTTATCTGTATATCAGCATGGCAATGATTAATGGTGCATTGCTGTCTGACAATCTTGGAATGATGCTTCTTTTCTGGGAAGGGCTTTTGTGTACTCTTTTTGGTATGCTTCTTATAGGAAACAAAGAAAATCCCAGGACGGCAGTCAAGGCACTTACTATTTCAGGTCTGGCAGTTCTTTTGCTGATGCTGGGAATAATATTGACTGCTTATATGGCAGGAACTGCGAATATCAGTGAAATGGGAAAACTATCGCTGAATAATGGCATCTGCCTGCTGGGTTTTATAAGTATCATGCTTGGAGCACTTGGGAAAAGCGGCTGTATGCCGTTTCACAGCTGGATACCGGATGCTGCGGACGATGCACCGATAGTATTTATGGCAGCATTACCCGGCGCACTGGAAAAAATATTGGGAATTTATTTTACAGCCCGTATTGTTCTTGATATTTATAATCTCGAGCCGGGCGGCAGCATGAGTATTGCTATTATGCTACTTGGTGCGGTAACCATTGTTTTTGCGGGAGCAATGGCACTGATACAGAAGGATATGAAGCGGCTTTTATCTTATTCTGCAATCAGCCAGCTTGGCTATATGGTACTTGGAATTGGAACAGGACTTCCGGTCGGTATCCTGGGCGGACTGTTTCATCTGATGAATTACGTGATATTTATAACTGGTCTCTTAATGATTAGCGGCAGTATTGAAAAACAGACCGGAACTACAGATTTAAACCGACTTGGAGGATTATATAAAAAGATGCCGGTCACAATGGTCTGCTTTATTATTTGTGCCCTGTCTATCACTGGTTTCCCCGGCTTTAACGGATTTTTCTCCATGGAATTAGTTTCTGATGCAGCATTGGAATCTAACATAATCTTTTATATCTGTGCTCTTTTAGGAGCTTTCCTGACTGCATTGTCTTTCCTGAAAATGGGACGAGCCGTATTCTTTGGAGAGCAAAAGCTGCAGTCTGATATTAAAGAGGTACATGAAACAAAAGCGGGAATGCTGATTCCGATCAGTATTTTATCTGCGTTCTGTGTTCTGCTTGGTTTATTCAATACGCTGCCGCTGGATGGATTGCTAAGCCCGGTGCTAGGCATTAAAGAGTCGTTTTCCAGATGGCCTCATTCCGCAATTTTAGCAGTTTTTTCTGTTATTGTATTGCTTATTGCAGTATGTGATCATATTTACGGTTTCAAAAGGACAGGAAATGCGTTAAGCGCAACCGAGCATATTTATTATGCACCGGGACTTAAAAGCATATATCAATTGGCGGAAAAAGGATGTTTTGATCCATATAACTGGATGATGGCAGTCACAGGCGGCTTTTCGGATATTTGTGTCTGGATTGAGCATGGCGTAAGCTGGATTTATGATACAGCCGTACCGGGTTTGGTAAAGAAAGCAGGGTCGGTTCTTCATCAACTGGATGATGGAAGCTTGTCGAGGTATCTCTTCCTTGCAGTTTTGGGTGTGGCTTTTATCATGAGCATATTTGCAGCGGTGCTTATATAAATGATAAAAATTAGATTTATTATTCATCTTGTTAAGGGAGGATATTATGAATTATCTTGATTATGCAGCAGAAGCGATTATGCTTGTGCCGATTACTGCAATTATACTGAATAACATTTGCCCTAAAAAGTTCATTGAGGATAAATTTCATATACTTACAGGCGCAGTTGCTTTGCTTCAGATGATTGCTGCGGTATCTGCATTTTACTTCATGGATATTCGTAAATTAAATGAATACAATTTCAGCGTTCTGTGGGACATGAGTGTATTGGGCACTGAATTTTTTACTATCAATCCTGTTTCGCTTATATTTTTATTCTGCATAGGAATGGTTTCTTTTGTATCTGTAATGATCGCAATGCGTACAATTGATGCAAAAAAAAGTTCCTATGTTAATCTGCTGATGACACTGGTTATCAGTATGAATGGTATGGCTATTGTCAGTGACCTTTTTTCCTTATATGTATTCCTTGAAGTTGTTGGCATATCGAGCTTTGTCATGATAGCCATGTTCCGGTCTAGAAAAGGCTTGGAGGGTTCAATTAAATATCTTGTTATTTCAGTACTGGCGACTATTTTTATTCTTACAGGTCTGGCCTTTATCTTTATGAAAACAGGCAGCTTGTCTTATTGTGATGTAGGAAGTGCTCTTTTGGGGGACAGTTCTGATCCGCAGACATTACTTATCTATTTTTCTATTATACTGATGATTGCAGGTTTTGCTGTTAAGACCGGTGCAGTACCGTTTCACAGTTGGCTGCCTGATGCACATCAGAGCGCTGATACTTCGATATCCGTCTTACTGAGCGGTATTGTAATCAAAGTTGCAGGTGTGTATGGCATTGTAGTACTGACGAATTTATTTAAAGGGATACAGGCTATTCAGGTATCACTTGCTGCAATAGGCATTCTTTCTATTGTTACAGGGGCATTGCTTGCACTTCGGCAGACCCATTTCAAACGTATTGTGGCATATTCAAGTGTAAGCCAGATGGGATATATTCTGCTTGGACTAAGTGCAGGAAGTACGCTTGGCCTGATTGGAGCAATTGCACATGTGTTCAGCCATGCTGCTTTTAAATCTACATTGTTTACGAATGCCGCTGCACTGCATGAACAGACGGGAACCCTTGAGATTAATGAGATGGGCGGGTTACAAAGCCGAATGCCCGTGACCTCTTTTTCTTCGGTGATTGCGTTCTTGTCTACGGCTGGTATTCCGCCGTTTGTCGGATTCTGGAGCAAACTTCTTATCATCCTGGCACTGTGGGGTTCAGGAAATCAGATTTTAGCAGGCACGGCACTTTGCGCAAGTATTTTTACCGCTGCATATTTCCTTCGTCTACAGAAAAAAGTATTTTTTGGACAGACGCCCGAACATCTTTCTTCGGTCTGCGAGGTTACCGGCAGTATAAAATTTGTTGAAATTTTGCTTACGGCAATTACAAGTATCGTTGGTGTTATGTTTCCATTGATCCTTGTTTACCTGCAAGGCAAAGGATTGATATAAGAGGGGGATGGATATATGGAAGTAATTATATATATCAGCTTGATTTTTCTGTTGTTATTTTGCATTATGGCAGTTATGTCCCGCAGTATATTAAAGTCAGCAATATATCTTGCTGCAGCTAGTGCTACACTTGGCGTTGTGATGTATGTTTCAGGTGCAGTATGGGCGGCAGTGTTTGAAGTTTCTGTCTGTTCCGGCCTTGTTACGGTTATATTCATCAGTGCAATCAGTCTTTCAAAGATGAAAAAAGATGAGATACAGAAGCTTTATGACGATAAAAAGCGTATGGCATTATTACCAATTACGTTGATTATTGGCGGTGTGATTCTTGTTGTGGTTGCCTTGGCAAAAGACTTTACATTACCAAGTGCGGCAGCAGCCGTATCAGAGAGTTTCCAGGAGATATTCTGGAATAGCCGTCAAGCAGATATTTTGGGACAAATAGTCGCAATTTTGGCAGGCGGTATTGCTGTTGTCGTTTTATTCAAGGAAGATGAGGCAAAAAAATAAAAGCAGTGGAATGGAGGAATATATGGAAATATTCAATTTTGAAACGATTATGCTGATTATTGGTTTTATGATGATTATTACAGGCTGCTATTGTTTGATTCGGACTTATCATATGCTGAAAATCATCATTGGAATCGAAATCGGCATGAAAGCAGTAACAATGTTTCTGATTCTGGCAGGATATGTGAATGGACATATGGGACTTGCACAGGCATATGTTATTACAGCGATAGTCCTTGAAGTGATTATTGCCGTGGTATGTGCAGGTGTGACAATCGGACTGTATAAAAAGTATGAAAATATGGATATACGTAACCTGCGTCAACTGAAAGGATAGGGATGATCATGGAAGCAGTATTGTATTCTCCACCGGTTATATTTATTTTATTTTTTCTAATTCTTATTGTGAGCAACATATGGCTCTCCCAATTTTCAAAACTCGGAAAATTGGGAGAACATGCACTGGATTCCTATGCATGTGGCCAAAGGAATGTTGAAAACTATGTGAATCCGGATTACAGCCAGTTTTATCAGTATGCTTATGTTTTTACTGTTGTACATGTATTAATACTAGTTGTTGCAACTGCACCTGCTGATGCACAGCTTCTTCCAATCGTATATATTGTTACGGGTATAATGTCGATTTTGATTGTATTCAGGAGGTGACTAATAATTGGGACTTATTCAGAAAGCAATTGACTGGGGAACAGCAAAATCTCCATGGATTATACATTTTAATGCCGGTGCCTGTAATGGCTGTGATATTGAGGTTGTCGATGCATTGACACCAAGATTTGACTTAGAACGCACAGGAATTTTAAAACAGGGGAGCCCACGGCATGCAGATGTGCTCGTATGCACCGGTGCTGTAACGCTTCAGACCAGGGAACGGCTGATACAGATTTATGAGCAGATGCCGGAACCGAAGTTTGTCATCGCAGTAGGTAGTTGCGCATGTACCGGCGGCGTTTTTGACGGCTGTTATTGTGTTACCGGAGGTATCGACAGCGTAGTTCCTGTCAACGTTTATCTGCCGGGATGTGCGGTACGTCCTGAAGCAATCATTAGTGCGGTAGACAAGCTGCTTGGTACTTTGAACAACCGGAAAAAAGGGGGCAGCAGTGATGAAGCGTGAAGAAGAACTTGTGAATGACCTTTGCGGTAGATTTCCTTTTTTACAAAACAGGATTTATGTACAGAAAGATAAGCGCATTTTTACAAAAGCACTTACAAGTGATGAATTTGAACAAGTAATCCATTATGCATATTATGAAATGGATTTTTTCCGTGCACACCATGTAGTTGGCATGGATGATGGTTACGATCTTGGTTTTTTATACCTTCTGTCAAACAGTGAAAATATCATTCTGGCATTAAGAGAGTGCGTACCAAAATCAAATCCGGTGATTAAGAGCGTATCGGATATATACCCGTCAGTTGTGCTGCATGAGCGTGAGCTTGTAGATCTTTTCGGAGCGATCGTAGAAGGGCTGCCTGCGGGACCTTCTTATCCGCTTCCGGATGGCTGGCCGAAAGGCAGTTATCCTATGCGGAAGGAATGGAATCCAAAGTATTTCAATAAGGAAACAATGACGTATGAGAAGCCGCAGGAAAAGGAGAGCAAGAATGAGTGAGAAAAATAGAGTAGTAGTTCCAATCGGGCCTCAGCATCCATCATTAGATGAACCCGGCTGCTTTACGATTACTCTGGAAGGGGAAAAAGTCATAAATGCAGTCGTTGGAGTAGGATATAATCACAGAGGTCTTGAAAAAGCATGTGAAAGCAGAAATTATATTCAGGATTTATATATCATAGAACGAGTCTGCGGGATCTGTTCCCATTCGCACAGCACAGCATTTTGTATGGCTATTGAGGAAATGACCGGCATTATGATACCGCCGCGTGCTGAGTATATCCGTGTCATCGTGGCAGAATTAGAACGTCTGCACAGCCACCTGTTATGGCTCGGTGTTGCCGGCCATGAAATCGGTTTTGACACATTGTTCATGTATACATGGCGTGACAGGGAAAAGGTTCTTGATATATTAGCTGCTGTTGGCGGAAACCGTGTAAATTATGGTGTAAATACCTTTGGTGGTGTAAGAAGGGATCTTGATGAAACAATAAGCTCGGATATTATAAAAACAGTAGACATACTGGAAGATGAGATAAAACACTATCTTGAGCTTGCCTTGACAGAATCCACACTTGCTTCAAGGCTTGTCGGCATCGGAAAACTTTCACATGAGGATGCTGTTAAATATGGTGCTGTCGGGCCTGTTGCAAGGGCAGCCGGTATCGAGGACGATATACGTATGACAGAACCATATGGTGCTTATAAGGAAATACCTGTGCATATAGTTACAGATACCCGTGCAGATGTATATGGACGGGCAGTTGTACGTATTCTTGAAATGCAGGAAAGTCTTAATATCATCCGGTACTGTATTAAGAATATCCCGGATGGTTCAATAGCAGTCAAAGCACCGCGGCGTGTGCCGGAAGGTGAAATCATCACACGGGTGGAAGCACCGCGTGGAGAAGATATCCATTATATACGTGCAAATGGTACCGATATACCGGACAGGGTACGTGTCCGTGCTCCTTCTGAAGCAAACTGGCATGGTATGAAGCATATGCTCGAAGGGGGATATCTGGCGGATGTTCCGATTACCATTGCTGCAATTGACCCATGCTATTCCTGTACAGACCGTGCTGTAGTAGTCTGTTCGGAAAGTGATACAAAGGTTATGGATTGGCGGGGACTCCGCCAGTATAGCATTGACTGGTATAAAAAGCAGGGTATTGATGTTTCTGAGTTAAAGTTTTAAGGAAGGCGGAGAGTATATATGATTGTGTTCTTGGAGATGTCATGTAAAACGCTTATTTTCCCAGGATTTCTGTTTCTTTCCATATACAGTATCCTGGTAGAATTCTTGGATCGTAAAATTTATGCGCGTATGCAGAACCGCGTTGGCCCACCGTGGTATCAGCCGCTTGCAGATTTTTTTAAACTGATAGGAAAGAAAATGATTATTCCTGCGGATGCAGATGCAAAAATGTTTTGTGCTATGCCGTTTGTTTCGCTTGCCGCTATAGCAGCCGCATTTATGTATGTGCCTGTGTTTGGTATGAATGCTGTTTTTTCTTTCAGCGGTGATATGGTGGTTGTATTATACTTTCTTTCAATACCCACATTGGCAATGTTTTTGGCAGGCTGGTATTCGAGAGGTGTGTATGCCACAATTGGAGCTACTCGTATCCTTACGCAGATGTTTGTATATGAGGTGCCGCTATTTGTTTCATTGCTTGCCCCCTCGCTTATTGCGGGAACATGGTCAATTACCGGAGTGACAGCATTTTATGCTTCACATCCGTTATATGCTTTGATCAATATGCCTGCAATGATTACAGCACTTGTTGCATTCCAATGCAAACTGGAACGTTCACCGTTTGATTCGCCGGAAGCAGAAACCGAGATTGTTTCTGGCGTACTTGTGGAATACGGCGGCAGGCTGCTGGCATTCTTTAGAATGGCTTCCAGTTGTGAACTGGTACTGGTACTATCAATTTTTTCAGCGATATTTCTGCCATTTATGACAGGCGTAGCATGGATAGATTTTATATTATACTTTGTAAAGACATTGGTAACTCTCTTTTTTCTTACTCTTATGCGTACCACGATGGCAAGGTTCGAAATTAATCACATGGTCAGTTTCTGTTGGAAATTCCTAGCACCAGTAGCATTGGGGCAGGTAATATTGAATCTTCTGATAAGGGGTGTGCTGTAAGTATGAAAAAAGCGGGACCCGGAAGAATTACACTTGAGGCAATAAAAAATCTGTTCCATAAACCTGCAACTACAGCTTATCTTGGAAAAGGTGTACCTGATATCGAAAAAAGGTATCGTGGATGCATACAGTACGACCCGGCCAATTGTGTTGACTGCGGTCTCTGTATGCGTGACTGCCCTGCGGGTGCACTGAAGATTATTAATGAGGGAACAAAAGCAGATAAAAAAATGAAAGCTGTTTTGAATATCGGGCATTGCATATTCTGCTGTCAGTGCGTAGATTCATGCTTAAAAAAATGCCTGTCCTATTCACAGGACATTAATTTCGCAAGCACAAACAAGGAAGATCTCACGGTGGAGTTATGAGTAAGCTGCAACTATATCTGAGGGAAAAAATGCCACACGGACAGAAGACTGCCATAATGGGGGTCGGCTCTGTGCTGCGGTCAGATGATGCCGCCGGTATGTATTTTATTGAGAGGCTTATGTCTTATAAAAAGCGTGATGATCTGCTTTTGATCGAGGGCTCTACGGCACCGGAGAACTTTACGGGTGTTATCAAGAATTTTGAACCTGACAGGCTATTCATCATTGATGCTGCCTATATGGGACTTCCCGTGGGAGAAATACGTGTGCTTGAGACGGCCTCCATAGGAGGCATGTCTTTTTCTACCCATATGCTTCCGTTACCTGTCATGCTTAACTATCTTGAACTTGAAACATCGTGTGAAGTAATTTGCATCGGAATCCAGCCGGGAAGCACAGAACAGGGTTTTACGATGTGTGAGGAAGTCCGTGCAGGAGCAGAACATCTGGCAGAAATGTTTTACGAAGCACTTCATGATTGTTAGATATAAGTATACTGGTTCCTCTGAATAGTAAATTTTCTGTTAGAATACAATAGTTTTTCATCCAAGTGATCTGCAATGACTTTAACAATAAGATTAAGCATTATATATACCATTCATATAATAAAAGCAACATTTTATATAAAAACATGCAAAACATGACAAATATAGTTATAATTAGACTATAGGTTATACTTTTATTTTTAATTGGCGGTGATATGATTTGCATGTAAATATTCTTGATATACATGAGCTCTTGGAGAAGGAAAAAGGGGGCATATTGCTAACCAATGAAATATCTGAGAATGTCGGTAATATTACCAAGGATATACAGAGCTATAAAAATGATGATGATATAGCAATGCTTAAAAAGCTGAAAAGGCTGTGTGCGAGGAAGGCATTATGTGAAGAAACTGCAAACATGGTGAGAAATATAGGCATGTACTATTTCTATAGGAATAACACAGATAAGGCTGCCAGATATTTAAATGAATCTATAAGAATTGCAAAGGAACATAAAAATTATAATTTATTGGTTGGTTTTTTATCTGATAAAGGTCTGATATTGTTTTATGATTTAAAATATAAACAAGCAAAAAGGCTTTTTTTACACGCATTTGAGACATTACCGGATACGGATAATCCGGATGAGGGGATAAAATATTTACTGTATTACAGAACAGGCATACTTTACAGTTATATGGGTGATTATGCAGGCTCATATGCAATGCTGAATGAAGCATTGGGACATGCCGGTACTATTACAGATAAAGGCTGGGCTATTTCTAATATTGGAATAAATTATGAAAGACAGGGCCGATTTGATGAGGCAATCGAATGTTTTAATGATGCATTGAAATTATATGGAGAAGACTATTCGATTGATAGAAGCAGGGTTTATAATAACATTGCAGAATCGTATAAAAACATAGGAAATTATGAAAAGGCTTTGGAGTATATAAACAATGCATTTGAATTGCTGGGATGCAAAAACATGGGTATATTCTTTATATTCTTCCAAACCTATACTGATATCAAGGTGCTGCAAGGGGAGCCAAAGGAAGACTTAGAAAAGCTGATTGAACTTTTAAGCCAGGTGAAAGACTTTTTCATATATAAGTGTTTTATTATTGATGGAATTAATATTGCAATTAAAGCAAGTTCGGAAGACAAGAAGAGTCTTTCTAAGCTTAATGGAGAGATTTTAACTATTCTTGATTCGATAGGCCAAAAAAGCAAAGTATTCAAAAGAGAACTAAGCAATCTTCTTAGTGATATATGCTTATCACTAAGCGTATTAGGTTCAAAATAATTAGAGGAGGATTAATATGAAAAAATTTGTAATCTACTTGTTACTGGTAGCCGCAGTCATTTGCTCAACTTCTATAGGTGTATTTGCAACTCATGATACTAACCCTCATGTAATAGAACCAAATACTGTGAAGATGTTTACGCATGATACAAACCCATATTAATAAGGAAAGAGGCGAAAGCCTCTTTTTACGGCTTTGCCGGGTACTTTAATGAACGGGCGTATATGGTATATGTATTCTCAAGAACCTCTAGGAATGCTCCTGGGGGCTTTGTGTTTTTTATCGGAAATTGCATTAACAAAATGTTTTATTTATGCACATAATAATACATAGCATAATGATAAACAGTAATAATTTGTGAGGGTGAAATTGTGAACAGATATAAATTGATTGAAGCATTTTTTAAGGTGTTTTTATGGATAGTAGTAATTATAGTATATATAATGTACATTGCAGGAGCATTTAATTATTTGACTGACAGTCTGAGAACGTTTGTTATCTCGGCAGAACTGTCTGCAACAGTAATATTATTATGGTTCATGCCGTCAGCAATGGCAGAACGAAGGCTCGTTAAGGGTGTGAAATACCTGGATAAGGATAATGATAAGGCAGCAAGGTATTTTAAGGAATATCTTGGTTCAAAAACACTTACAGACAGTGATAGAAATAATGCTCTGAGAATCCTGGGAATAGCACACCACAAAAGAGGAGACGATGAGAGTGCTATCAGATGTCTTAATCAAGCCCTTCAAGGATATGATAAAGATAATGAATTGAAAGTGGAGATACTAGGTGCAATGGGAATAATACATTCTGAGTTAGGGGAGTATCAAAAGGCTGTAGAGTATTTTGATAAAACCTTTGAAATCATATTTGCCATTTCTAAAGCACATATTGATAAGGAGTCTATGATTCAGGTTGCAAATACGTATATTAAGGTAAACAAGAAGGAGCAGGCAGTGATGATATATGACAGGCTGCTTATGATACAAGGGTTTAAGCGGGATAAAAGAGTGGAAGAACTGTTGGGTATATAGTGCAAAACATATAGGAGTGAAATGTTTTATTATATAAAGTATAATTAGGTTATAAGAATAGTTTTGGGAAGGAGGCATGCTTATGTATGGTCTTGCACTTGAGGGAGGCGGCGTAAAAGGTGCTTTCCATATGGGTGCAGTAAAGGCATTACTTGAAGAAGGGTATGAGTTTGGAGGAGTGACGGGAACATCTATAGGAGCCTTAAACGGTGCGATAATTGCACAGGGGGATTTTGAAGCCGGTTACAAACTTTGGGAAAACATAGATGCTTCCTTGCTTTTTGATATTGAAGAGTCACAATACAGAAAGCTAATTGACAGAAGATTCGATAAGGCTTTACTGCTTAAGCTGGCCGCCAAAATGGGTGAAATAATTGAGAACAAAGGCATTGACACCGGGAAAATGCGGCAGGTAGTGGAAAGTATAGTGGATGAAGCAAAACTACGTAAATCTGATACGGATTTCGGACTGGTAACGGTATCATTAACTGATTTAAAGCCTCTGGAGCTTTATAAGGAAGATATCCCAGAAGGCAAGATGATAGATTATTTAATGGCAAGTGCCAGTTTCCCCGGCTTCAAAATGAATCCTATAGAGGATAAATACTTTATTGATGGCGGCTTATATGATAATTGCCCTATTAATCTTCTTGCCAGAAAAGGGTATAAAGAAATTATTGCTGTAAGGACTTTTGGAATGGGTATAATTCAGCATTTGCGGTACCGCAATCTGAGTATTACCACTATAGTTCCTTCGGAAGATCTTGGAATGCCCTTGGATTTTAACAGGAATTTGATAAGCAGAAATCTTCAAATGGGTTATTATGATACAATGAGAATATTGAGGGGGCTGAAAGGCAGAAGGTACTATATAATGCCGGAAAATGAGGATAAAGTATTTGATATCTTCTGTGAACTGCCCGATACGCTTGTGAAGGATATAGGAAAGCTCTTCAATATCAAGAAAATGCCGGCTAGAAGGATGCTGTTTGAAAGGATCATTCCGGAACTTGCCGGTTTACTAGGTCTAAAGGCGGTTTCTGAATATCAGGATATACTTATAGGTTTGCTGGAAGTACTTGCTGAGGACAGTGAAGTAAATAAATATAAGATTTATTCAATGAGAGAGTTTATGGAGGAAATTGAGGCTAATTCAGAAGTTAAACATAAAACAGCTATAAAGAGGCCAAGCTTGAGGAAAGGCAGCAGTCTGAACAAGAAATTGAGCGATGCTCTGAATAGAAAGAATGAACTAAGAAAAGCAGCTAAGGGTATTTTTGATATGGTTTGCAATAAGGATTTTGAAGATTACTGCAAATAATATATTATAATTGAACCTGTAACGATGGCAAATAAATTTATTGTAGAATATGAGGAGGAGAAAAAGATGAAATTACTTAAGTACCACGGAAGCGGAAATGATTTTATTATATTTGATGAAATTAAATACGGCCAAATATCTTGTGATGAAAAAAGAAGACAAATTACCAAAAGTATCTGCAATAGGGAAAATAGCCTCGGAGCTGATGGGGTTCTGTTTGTTCAAAGGAGTAATGGGGCAGATGTAAAAATGAGAATATTCAATTCTGACGGCAGTGAAGCGGAAATGTGCGGGAATGGTTTAAGATGCTTTTCAAGGTATATTATGGATGAGAAAGAGATAAACGAGCTAAGTGTTGAAACTCTTAAAAAAACATACAGAGCATCGAAAAATGAGCAATTTTCCGATTATCTTACAGGTTATGAAATTATTATTGACAATGTTTGCTTGGTAGATGATAGAGCTGTTTTGGAATGCTTTAGGGCAAATAATCCCAAAAAAGAGAATGCCAGACATTTGACCGTATCAAATCCACATTTGGTAATTCAGAGGAAAGAGTTAATTAATGATACCGAACTGGAGTTACTGGGTAAAATAAATAATGATACTATTCAGGGCGGCATTAATTCAAACTACTATACTGTGGTAGATGCTGACAGTATTTATGTCAGGACATATGAAAGGGGCGCAGGAATTACTTTATCATGTGGAACAGGAATGACTTCAAGTACTGCAATTCATTGTGTCAATACGGGTTATATTGGGAAATGGCTGAATGTCTATAACGATGGTGGAAAAGTCTTATGTAAGGTTATACAGGAGGAAGATAAAATAGTTGTACATTTTGTAGGAAATGCAACATATATAATGGATACGGAAGTGCAAGCGGATGATATTCTAGATCAAGCGCACTTTAACTGCAATTTTAACATGCATGAAGCTTCTGCATATGAATCTTTTTTTAAACAAACCAGAAAAGAACTGAAGGATAAGGGTTTTAATGGCTATAAGGAAAATATGCAAAGGTGAGTTAGAAGCCAGTAATCGTAATTGATTACTGGCTTTTATTTTTACCACCACCAGAAGGGCGAGAACAAGCCTCCCAGAAGTAAGAACAGGAAGGAGGCACCAAGCAATCCGAAAAATCCGAAATTTCCATATCCCAAATAGTTTCCGCTCATGTCATATAATCTGCTGCCCCTGTAATATCCTATGGGTGTCCCACCCATTGTATGGACATATCCATCGCCTACATAAGCCAAAGGGGACATGTATTCGTCATAAAGTACGGAACCATCAGTATATCCCATAATATTATAGTCCGAGTCATAAATGGTATTGTTGTCAACATATCCGGAAATTTTGTTTCGGGTATCATATACTTTTTCCATAATATCACCTCCCTTAATTAGTTCGTTGTCATATAGATATTTATTTTCCCAATTACTATATATGTAGCATGGCCATTTTTTGTTATTGAATTTTTGTATTTGCTTTTTATAAAATAAAAAAGCTCCCAGTTTCATGTACCGTAAAGCAACTGGGAGACAACGGAATTGTCATTCGGCAGACAGACCAAAAAGATAAAAGGGTAAATCACATCTTTGCGACGTTCAAAACACATGTCTTCAAAAAACTCAGGGTTCATTTAGGCTATAGATTTTTGATAAGCCATTAAACCATTGCACAAATCCTTAATACAAATGATATTATTTTCGGAAATAACTTCATAATGGATACTCATATTAGTCTTCCTTTCAAAAGAAATTTTTGATTAATCAGTGAGCTTTCGATATAATTATATCAACTACAACGAATATAATAAGTATGCAGTTTTTTATGTCTAAGCAGTCACCCCTAAAAATGTGCAATCAGTAACAATTCAGAAGTCGGCTTAAGGGCTGATATGCCATTCTGACAGGGGGATTGCAGTTACAATTTTGTGCTTTAAGCTACGAAAGGAATGATTATAATTATGAAAAGTAATTATGAAGAAAAAGTTCTCAATATTTCTAATCCGCCAATAACAACTTTTTTTCATATTGATATACCTCTTTGTATAATTTATGATGACGTTGAAACACATCCTTGGATATTTAGTAACTATATACAGTTATACTCAATACATAATATAAGCAAAACAAATCCATGCTTTATAGATTTTCATCACAGTATTAATGGCGCTTTTAGGTTTCTCGAGTTATCAACGTGTCCCTGGATTTTATTCGAGAGAATTTCCCGTAAAGATATTGTCAACAAATGGTTCTCTGTATTAGATTTTGTTAAAGAAAAAATTAGTGAAAATAAATATATTGGAATAACTGTTGATACTCAAAAAATCAAGAATTACGGTAAAATAGGTGCTATGCACAATTTGTTTATTTACGGATATAGCGATAAAAAAAATATTCTTTACTCGGCGGACCATTTTGTACATGGAATGTTTAAATTTGAAGAAGTTAGTTACAATGAGTTTGCAGATTCAGTATTATATTCTTATGAAGATGATTTAAATTGGGGTAACCTGGAAGGCGTTTGCATTTTCTCCAAAATTAAAAGACAACATAAAAATATACATAAATTAGATATCAGAAAAGTTATACATGACCTGAAATCTTATTTACTGCTGGAAGGTTTTGCATATAAAAACGATGAATATTATGTTTATGGCATTGAATGTTATGACAGCTTGATAAACTATTATTTACTATTATTACAGTTTGAATTGCCATGTGATGTAAAAGGAATATATACGGAAATATGCCATAAAACAATGATGGTTTTAAGATTAGAGTATTTTAAAAAAAATGGATATGACGTGGAGGTATTTATTGATAAATTTAAAACCATACAAAATAAACTGACAATAACACTCAATATTATATTAAAATATGGCATTACAGGGAAAAAAGGAAGTCTGGAAAAGGCTATTAATAATCTTAAAGAAATTAAGATTGAAGAAGCAAATGTTATAAATGAATTGATTGAAAAGCTTGTTGGCAGCTTGGTGTAATACTCTCTCGACTTCACACGTCCGCCGCAGCCGGCCGTGACGAAGAACTTTTTGATAGCTCCGGATTTGACAGCTTCTACCACCTTGTCGGACAGAGCCTCATAGATAAAGGCGTTAATATCCAGGTTTTCGTCAAATAGGACCTCTTCAATCGCTTTTTTGTTGCCTGTGGACAGCGTATATTCTTTTTCAATCATAATAGTTAGCCGACGTCAATCCAATATTTTGCCGTCGGTTGATATAGTAACAACCTGCCAGGAAATGAATTTTCCGCTATTTTGAAGGGCTGTTTTTACCGCGTTTTCGATTCCTCCTCAGGGCAGCGCTTCATCCTGCCTGTTCAGCTTGTTTTTCTTAACGGCGGCTTCGTCATATGCCGCCGCTTCGCGTTCCTCAAAGCTGATGGCTCCCGTGGGACAGGTCGGCAGGCAGTCGCCGAGACCGTCGCAGTAATCGTCCCGCAAAAGCTTTGCCTTTCCATTTACCATACCGATTGCATCTTCGTGACAAGCCTCGGAGCATAAACCGCTCCTTTTTATTCATTATAGTAAAAAGAAACATAGGTGTCTATTTTAAACAGGGAACATCCTCTATAATTTTATCAAATAGATTATAGGAGGTCTCTTATGGATGTATTAACACTGGCAATGTGGATCGGTACCGCTATATTCCTAATATTTTCTTTTACCAAGGATAGGAAAAAAACAAAACAGGCACTTAAAATGGCATTTGGTATGGGCAAAGGAATGCTGGGCAGCATTTTATCCATTATATTTTTTATTGGGTTGATCTTGACTATTTTACCACCTGAAAGCATTGCAAAATTCGTCAGCAAGCAGTCATTGCTTTTGGCTACTGTCGTTTCTGCCGCATTCGGAACAATTACTCTGATTCCGGCATTTATCGCTTTTCCGCTTGTCGGTACGCTTGTGCACGCAGGCGTGGGAATAGTTCCCGCTGTCGCTTTTCTGACAACGCTTACAATGGTGGGTATCGTTACTTTTCCGCTTGAAAGGCGTGAATTCGGTTTTAAATTTGCCGCTACGAGAAATGGACTGAGTTTTATATTTGCAATTGTTATTGCGCTTGTTATGGGGGTGATTTTATGAAGGTTATACGCAAAGCAAGAGAAAACTTATTTATCATATTCATTGCTGCTGCTTACATCTCCATTTTTATTATAAGGCCCAATATGGGAATATCTTCAGTTAAAAACAGCTTCTATTATATAAAAGAAATGATTATGATCATGCCTATCATTTTTATTCTTACTGCCCTTCTGGATTTGTGGATTCCAAAAGAAAAAATAATGAAATATCTTGGAAAAGAAGCAAAAACAAAAGGTGTTGTTCTTTCTCTTGTTCTTGGAAGCATATCAGCGGGGCCAATCTATGCGGCATTTCCATTGTGCGTAATGCTTCATAAAAAAGGTGCTACGAGCAGAAACCTGGTTATCATTTTAAGTGCATGGGCAGTGATAAAAGTTCCTATGCTGCTAAACGAAATGAAGTTTCTTGGATTTGAATTTATGGCAGTTCGTTGGGTTTTAACTATCATTGCCATAATTATTTTTTCGTGGATTACTGCAAAAATTGTCAAAGACAATGATCTACCCCAGGCAAGGAAAAAGCAAAACGGTCTTTTTATAAACAAATCTGCCTGCATGGGGTGTACCGTGTGTACCAAAAACTACCCTGAATTATTTGAAATGCAGAATAGCAAAGCAGCGCTTAAAACGACAGGTGGAACGATAGACCAAGAAAAACTTATGCATGCAATCAGCTCATGCCCTGTTAAAGCAATAGCTTTCGTTGAAGATGAATGATAATAATCAGTAACAACAAAGCGGTTCGAGAACTTAGTAATGCAGCCCAATATTGTGTCTGGCATTGTTTCGTAGTATGTTTTTGTTGTATTTTGGGAATTTGGCTTCTGTTTTTGGTTAAGAACTATTATATTTCAATTACATAAAAGTAATTGTCAAAATATGTAGTTTATGACCTATTAATTGTGTGGTATAATATGGGTTAGTATACTGTATTTGCTATTTAAAAATCTACAAATATCTTATTATTATAAATATTCCAGGACTCAGATGCGTAATTTTTAAATGGTTCGGATGGGAGTAGGCTACAATATCAGTTTTTACGGTGATGAACATAGTGAATAGAAATAAAGTACGAAAGTGGGGTGACAAGGTACTACAGTGAATAGAAATAAAGTACGAAAGTGGGGTGATAAGGTACTACAGTGAAGGTGAAGAATTATTGATAGGCATGAGGGGTATAATTAGCTAATGGCCTATGAGATGGCACAATATCTAATTTTACACTATAAAGGGGGAAAATTAATTGAATAAAAATAAATTTATGAAAGTAACAGCTATTTTAATCTTATTTTTAATGATATTTCAACTAAATCTCGAGGGACTCACAAGTAATAACTATAGCTCGAAACCATATGGAAGCTATGACTCATTGATAACCAGTGTAAATGCTGCAGCAGATTATACATGGAACAACACAATACCTCAGAAATTCCCGTCACCTACAAATAATAACGGAAAACTTGTATTGTTTGACAATTCTCATGGATCAACCACCGGACAAGCCGATTGGGTTCTTGACGGCGGCTTTTCAGATTTCGCAGATGATCTGGTGGCACATGGCTATACCGTCAGAGAATATAGAGGTATAGACAAGAATGGTGACGGAGCGATTCGTTATTATGATGATAGACAATCTGGAAATGTTGCATTAAATGAAGCGGTTATTACATATGATGGGATTAAAAATGCAGCTGTTTTTGTCATTGCTGAAGCAAACAGACCTTTGACTACAAGTGAACGTGCTGCTCTGATGCAATTTGTTAATTCAGGAAAAGGTATTTACTTTATAGCAGACCATTATAATGCAGATAGAAACAAGAACACTTGGGATTCAACAGAGGTATTCAACGGATACAGCAGGTCCACCAGTTCAAGCTATAATATGGGTGGGGAATACGGAGATCTAAGGAATCCACAGAATGCAAGCACAGGATGGCTGGCGCAAAATTTTGGAGTCAGATTCAGATTTAATGCAATTAACTATACTTCCGGCTTAACAGGAATAAAATCATCAACAAATTCGGAGGGAATCACTGCGGGAGTTCAACCTATATTAATGGCAGCCGGTTCAACTTTAGCAGTAGTGGATAAAACAAAAGCGAAAGGAATAGTTTATTTTGGAGCAAGTGATTCTCCGACAAAATGGGCATCTGCAGTAGATTCGGGTATATACTTCGGTGGAGAAAATGAAGGACCTTTTGTTGCAATATCAAAATCCGGTTCAGGAAAAGCAGCCTTTATAGGCGATTCTTCTCCAATAGAAGATATTACTCCTAAGTATAAGAATGAAGAAACAGGAGCTACAAAGTCAACACATAATGGATATGTTGATGCAGGAAATGCGGCTTTGCTGTCAGTTAATATAGTTAACTGGCTTGCAACTCCGGAATCATATACCAGCTTTGATGGTGTCAATCATACTCAAGGAATAAATACACCAATACCTATGGCAGACGTAGAAAAAAATACCACTCAAGCAGAACCATGGGCAACTCCAAGTTATGATCCATGGAATACAAACGCATTTGCATACGGTTCATATAACGCACCACAAGGTCCAATAAGCGGTGTGGTTAGTGTAACCGGTATTACACTAACTCCAACAGCAATGTCTCTAAATGTAGGAGGTTCGCAAACAATAACAGCAAACATCATACCAAGCAATGCAACCAATAAAACTGTAACTTGGTCAAGCAGCAATACAGCAGTTGCTTCTGTAGCGAATGGCGTTGTTACAGCAAATGCACTGGGAACAGCAGTTATAACTGCAACAACACAAGATGGTGGAAAAACAGCTACATGCAATGTAACAGTAACTGATGAACCTGTAGGAGACGGATCGTTGACAGTAGCGCAGGCAATAGTGAAACAAGATAATACACTTAACACTGTTAAGGGATATGTGGTAGGACAGCCGACAGCTGCGACTACGGTTATAACAAGTTCATTCCCGAATGATTATGCTTTGGCTATGGCAGATAATCCTGGTGAAACAGACACAACTAAGATGATATATGTACAGATTCCAGATACTTTTAGGCCGACCTTCGGTATGCAAAGCAATCCTGGTTCTATGGGTAGCCAAATAAAAGTAACAGGCTATTTGACTCCTTACTTCACACCACATCCAGGAATCAAGAGCGTTACAGCCATGGAGGAATTGACTGAGCAAATTCATGTAACTGGAGTTACATTGAATCAAACTGCGATTTCTCTAAATGTAGGAAATACACAGACATTAACAGCTACTGTTTCACCGGCTGATGCTACTGATAAAACTGTAACTTGGTCAAGCAGCAATACAGCAGCTGCTACAGTATCAAGTGGAGTTGTTACAGCAAAAGCACAAGGAACTGCAGTTATAACAGTAACCACGGTAGATGGCGCAAAAACAGCCACATGTAATGTGACGGTAACAGCCGTTGCAGGAGACGGATCATATCAATATCCTTACTCAGTAGCACAGGCTATAGCGAATCAGACCAATACGGTTAAAACTGTTAAGGGATATGTGGTTGGACAACCAACAGCTGCGACTACCGTTATAACAAGTTCATTCCCAAATGATTATGCTTTGGCTTTGGCAGATACTCCTGGTGAAACAAACACAGCTAAGATGGTATATGTGCAGATTCCAACCGCTTATAGGTCAACCTTCGGCATGCAAAGTAATCCTGGTTCTCTTGGGAATCAAATAAAAGTAACAGGCTATTTAACTCCATACTTCACACCACATCCCGGTATCAAAACTGTTTCATTAATGGAGACAATAGCTCAGTAAATATTTGGTGATCTTAGTGTTGGAAAAAGCACTGAAAAATATAGTGATATCAATAGTTATATTCCTCTTGCAAAATGTTAGCAAAATCAAACAAGCCAGTAATCCATTCGGATTACTGGCTTTTAATATTCAATAATGGTCTGGGTGACAGGAATTGAACCTGCGACCTCTTGAACCCCATACAAGAATTTTTCAATAGTTAATTATATATGTAAGAGTCTGAAAACGTTGAATATGAGGTTGTGTGAGAGTTTTGCGATGTAGCCAAAATGTCGTGCAATGCTTGGCACTTATCTAAATTAACAACAGACACAGTAGTCGAAGTAATAATGGTTGGACTACTGTGCCTGTATTGGAAATCAAGTTTTTGTAATTCAGTATCTTTTATGCAAGGATTCTTGCAATAAAGCCCCAGATCAACACAGTGAGGCAGGTGC
>Ga0209467_1000549_pt1 | contig 49753 bp, 37 predicted proteins | sample Higcelwee11metaG_FD_187175 | JGI IMG/M metagenome (GOLD analysis project Ga0209467, IMG submission 187175) | Freshwater pond sediment microbial communities from the University of Edinburgh, under environmental carbon perturbations - High... | ecosystem: Environmental > Aquatic > Freshwater >... | reverse complement strand
TCTGCTTCTGCCGCAAACGCGATTTTCTGGTTTCCCTCCTCTGGATACTTGCGGCATCCGCGCTTATTTTTACAAAGCAGTACGGGAGGATCCTCTTTTTTGATGCCCGTTCCGCGCAGAGCCTCGCGGTTGTTTTACAATGCGTGACAGCCGTTCTGGCTGTTTTACTGTTTGAACTTCGTTCTCTTCGAAGATCTCTCGTTCCCCCGCTTCTCGCCGCACTGTGCATGAGTATTGTGTTCGCATTCTCTTTTGAATATTACGACACGGTTGCCGCGCTGCTTGCGAATTTTCTTCTCTCATTTATCGCTGTTTGCGCGGCGGCTTCATTTATTACCCTGTTCTCCATCCCCCGGGGCAATACTACCGCTCCGCTGGGACGCCTTCTGGCGGCATATCTGGGCGGCACGCTTATGTACTACCTGCTCCCTCTTGCAGGGTATGAGAATGACTGGGCTCTGCTTGTTCTCCCCTGCGCGGTTTTTCTCATACTCGCCGCGGAGCAACTGCAGGTACTGTCGAAACAGGAGAGTATCCGCCTTATCAGTGAGGCTAACTATACTGATGCGCAGCGTGAGCTTGAGCTTGCCCGCAACGAACTGAAGGAATCACTGGTGCGTATTGACCGCCTGACAGAGAAGTCAGCGCACTATGAACAGGAATACAAAAAGTACCGTGATAATTTTCTCAAGGATTCTTATATAACCGGCGTAGTGCAGAACTACGCCTTTTCAAGGTACGCCCCAAGCGATGAACGCTACGAAATCGCCATGTTCAACTCCTCTCAGGGAAAGGTCAGCCAGATTTTTTATGACTTCTATGAACGGGGCGACAGAGTCATCGGCCTTTCTCTTTTTTCAGTTGATGCGACGGGTATTTCTTCAGGGCTGATTACTCTGCTTGCGAGAAACACTCTTTTCAGAAGATTCAACCAGTATCATGACAAGAAGCTCTCGGAGATTGTTACCGCGGCCAACAAAGATATTGCCGATGAGATAGGACGGTTCAATAATCCTCTTACCGGCACGATGCTCAAATTTTCGGATGATTCTATAGAGTATGTCTCCATCGGCTTTCCCGATTGCGTGTACCGCAATGCGAACCGCAGAACGCGTACCGTGCGCCTGCTTGAACGCGAGATGGCTAAAAGTTTCGGAGTGAGTGTTCCCGATGACCCCTTTGCAGTGATTCGATTCGTTCTTGAGAAGGGTGACTCTCTTTTGCTGTATACCCCCTCGATGTCAGCAAACCGATCCGCGGATGATCAGCCCTATTCAAATGAAATGGTCATCTCCGCGTTTGAACAGATTCCCCATTTCCCGAACGCAATCGACGAGGTCAACCATTTCGTAAAACAATATAACTCGTATATCGATACAACTGTTGCTGCAGACTTCGCCCTGATCGTCATTCGTAAAAAATGAGTACGCTTTATTTTGCGAATGCTGATTTTGATTATCGTATCGGCGGTATCTATAACGACGCGATTGCACATCGCGTACGCCACTGGTTTCTCTGGTTTCTTGCCTTAACGGAAGAAGAGGATTTTCTTTATGTTCCGGCCCAAGCCCTTGATGATGAAGTGATTGCTCCCTATGCCGCATATCTTGCGCGAAACGGGGTGACCTATGGTGCCGTGCTCAGCGATGTGAGCGGATGCAGGGTGGATGATGTTTTCTGTTTCGGATATGACCAGCATGCAAGAGAGATCGCGCAGCAATGCGTTTCGCCGCAGCTCCTCGAAAACCGCTTCTGCCGACAAGACCAGGTCGCAGAGGCAAACAGCAAAAATTTCTGCGCCAGGGTGCTGCAAATGCGGGGGGATCTCATCCGCACTGTTCCCCCGTGCTCGCTCGCATCCGCAATTGAGCAGCTCGGTTTTCCGGTGGTGGTGAAAAAAAATTTCGGCAGTTCATCAAATGCGAGCATTATCGCGAAAAATGCCGGGGAGGCTCGCGCCCTTTTGATGCGCAGGGATATCATGGATGCCGCAGAGCTCTCAATTGACCGCTGGTATACGCGGAGCGCCGATTATTCCGCTGGATTTACAATCGACGGTTGCACCATCAGCGGATTCAATCTGCGCCGGCTATACAACAGTGAGCGCGGAATTTTCTCGATGGTACGGCCGCTGCGCGAACAGGATGCTCCGCGGGATATCGTGCACAATGCCCGCACGAGTGCACAAGTTCTTTTCGAAGAACTCACCGCAATCGGCTACCGCGGACCGGTTAATTTTGATTTCTTCAGCTGGACGGGAGATGCGGGAGACTCAGGCATCAAGCCCTTATGCGATATCAATGCCCGCAACTCCATGGCGACCGTCGGCTCGGCCCTGGCGGCAAAACTCGGCGCACACGATCATGCTCTGGCGTCGTTTTGCGCGGCCGGATTTGCCGGCGGAGGTGTGAGCACTTACGCGGAGTTTGAAACTCTTGCGGCGGGGATCTTCGATTCGTGCGGGGTCAAACTGCTGCTGGTATCGCCATTAACTCGGAAGGGGACTATTACACTTCTTATGTATGCAGCCCACCCGTTTAATGAGCTGGAGGTTCGTACTATTCTTTGTCCGCGGATGTAAACGTAAAAAAACCGGCAGTTTCAACTGAACTTCAGGAGAAACTGCCGGTTTTACTGATTTTAAAATGCGCGAGCAGTGTAAATGGCCCGGAAACTATCTGTAGTCGTTGATCCTTTCTGATTTCTTTTCATCAAGTTCAACAACCTCTTTGAGGCTTCTGTATTCCACTGAATCGATGCCGTATTCAAGCTCGGCCGCTGTCAGAAGTGCACTGTTCTTTTTCTGCTTGTACTCTACGATCAGCTCTTCGCTGATTGAACTGTCATACTTTACAAGCGTGGTTTCCATATATCCGTAACAGCTTGCAAGATACTTGTACGCCCACTTGTCCTTTTTTGTTGTTTCGTTGATCGCAATATAGCGTTCGAGAACTGGGATACACGGTTTCAGATTTTGAATGTCGTACTGTGTAGAAACGTAGGCCTGATAGAGCTTTGTCCTGTATTCGATCATCTGTTCGCTTTCCAGCAATTCAACATTCTCGATATTGTCCATGCTGTTGATGGCGCGTGTGAAATAGGTGACCGCTTTGATTTTCGCCTCATATTTTATGCGTAATATCTGGCGTTTCTCCTGATTCTGACGGTCGATTTCCTGCCAGTACCACTGTTCCTGCAGATTGTTCTTTTTAGCAAAACGGCGCTTTGCGTTTTCGATTTCAGCTTCCATGTCATGCAGAAGATCCATACCCTTTGAATACTCATCCATAGACTGCTGAAGAACTTTTTCCCCATAGTCTTTCGAGAGTTTTTCAAGATCTTTCAATGATGTTATATAAGGAACATAATCATCCACACGCCAGCCTCCGATTTCAGAAGGGGTCTGTTCCGCCGGCTGAGCGTTGGTCTGCGTGGTGGTCGCTGCCGGTGCGGTTGCAGCAGCAGGTGCCGGTGCGGTCGTTGTCGCCGCCGGTGTCCGCCGCGTCTGCTGTGCACTCACAGACAGGCTGTACGATATGATAATGAGTGCGAGCACCCATGTAATGCGATAAATACTGGTTTTCATAAAAAACCCCTCAAAAAGAAAATAAAGTGTTCTGTACATTTATCGGATCGGCCCCGGCATAAATTAACCAACTTTTCTTAAAAAGCAAGCGGCTTCAGAAAAATACTTTTTATTTTAGCCGATATGGCCATTGCTGAATCATCGGCTGCTAATAAATTTGTCGGAGTGATGTTCATGAATTATTTACCCATGTCTCTGATCATTGCAGGTGTGGTTCAAATCCTGTGTCAGATTTTCAAGTTTGCACTCTATTCGATACGCGATAAGCAAATAAATTTTCACTATCTGGTTACCGCCGGCGGAATGCCCAGTGCCCACTCCGCCTTTGTCTCTTCAACCGCAACTGCTGTCGCCCTTCTCGATGGTGTACAAACGCAGAGTTTCAGCGTTTGCGCGGTCTTCGCGTTTATCGTCATTTATGATTCGTTCAGACTTCGCGGTACTGTACAGAGGCAATCCATCATTTTGAATAAAATGATGAAAAGCTGCGGAATCGCTGATGAGAAACCTCTCAATGAGATGGTAGGGCATTCGATTCCGGAGATTGCGATCGGTGTTATTACAGGCCTGATCTGCACAATCGTAATAACAAAACTTTTCGCACTTTCAGGAGTCGTGCAGCCGTTCTATGAGTGGATCAGATAGATAACTGCGGAGTGTCGACGTAGGAACACGCAAATTTCCTGATAATGCTGTCATATGAAGGCTGCGTACACGCCTGAATCTCATTCATATCGCAGAAAATGAGATTCAGGCGTTCAGGATTTTGGTGCACCTTTTAATGCGGTCTGTTGCGCAACCCCAGTTTCTGCATGTGTTCGTGGAGCCGGTTCGCCTGCAGCATGAAGGTTTCCATCCTTGCCTGAAGAATCTGCGAGAAGGGATTGCCGTCAGTCTCGACACTGAAAAAGGGAAGAATATCGATATCCTCTTTCAGCTCCGCAAGATCTGTCTTGATGCCCGCTTTCTGTGAAGCCAGCTCCTTTCCCTCGACGGTCATTTCGGGGGTGGCGGTGGATTCGGTCATTCGTGAATTCATGCAGCCGAAGGGACCGATATTGATGACACCGCAGTATTTGTTGACCAGATGATAAAGGGCTGCTCCGGAAGAGAGCCCCGGTTCACCCGTAAGCGTAACGGGAAAGAAGTGCTTGGAATGCTCCATGTACTTGCGGATATCCAGCAGTTCAAATTCGTATAAACCGGTTTTTGCCAGAATCTTTTTGATCTTCTTCTCATGATGATCCTGAAGAACTCTTGAGAGAAGCAGCTCTATGCGCCCCATGAAGGTGAGTTTGGCTTCATACATGCGTATATCCTGACAGTAGTCCACGTAGCGCAGCCATTCGCTGACGTGCGCGTCGAGCATGACAAAACCGTTCTCCGCAAGCTCTTCGGGAATGCCCATGAGACAGAAGTGGTCACGACGTACGAAAATCTCGCCGACCACACCGATGTATTTGGCCTCGGAAATCGGTTTGACGAGTTTGATCTTCGCAAGCTCTGAAGCACTCGTACTCAACTGCCGGTAAAAACCGAGGGAATTGGTTCCGTCAACAGAGGCGACGATCTTGTTCCACTCACTCTTGAAAATTTCCATTCCCTTCACTTTGTCGACGGCCATTGCTTTGATCGCCGAACGGACATCATCCATTACATCGCCCGCGAAGAGGAGTTTCAGAATATTGATTCTGAAGGGCACACCGAATCCGGCGTAGCCGTCATCGTTGGCGAGTGTCACCATAGCGACATCCTTCAATTTGTACTTTTCGATGACGGTATTGAGAAGTATGGCGTACTGTCCGACGCGGCAGCATCCCCCCGCGGCAACCATTATAAGAACCAGTTTTTCGTCGGGATTCTTGCGGTATTTGAGATAGTAGAGCAGCTCACCGACGATGTTGATGATAGGTAGACACTCTTTTCCGGTGGTGACCGAACGCCCCAGATCAAGCGCTTCGCGATTGCAGACCGGAAGCGCCTCGGCGTCCCATCCGATGCTTCTGAGCGCGCCCGCGGCGCCTTCGGCAAAAAGGTCTCCCATCGAAGGAACGACTGCCTTGACGCACTTGTCGTTATAACGCCACTGCTTACCCTCTGAATCGATAAACCAGTGCTTGCCCGCCGCGTCGACTTTCGTCGATGCCATTTTAAAGTCGGAGGGCGTTTCGATGAGCTTATCCTTCACCTTCAGGTAGTTTTTGATCACATCCATGAAGGCTTCGATTCGCGTATTAACGCCGGCGTCGGCGGTGTGACTGTCAACCTCGATGGTGAGCGAGGGCTTGGTTCCCATCAGATCTCTGAAGTGGGGCACCATCATCGAGTCAAGCGCGCAGAGAAAATTGGTCAGGTAGGTCCCGAACAGCTGAGGATGCCGTTTCACGATTCTCGCGGCTTTAATGATGCGCTGGCCCATCTCCCAATAGGTGTTTCTGAAATTGTCCTCATCCTCATACATGAGAAAATCGTAGGGAATAATCGTGATGCCGCGCGATGCGAATTTGTTAGGAACACCCTTGTTCGTCTCATCGGCGAATGCGTTATAGGGCCTGCCGAAGAGGACGATGGCGGTCTTCGCGGGGTCTTTTTCAAGATCTGCAAGAATTCTGCGTCCCTCTTCCTTCATGGCCTTGATGAACTCCATCTGTTTTTCAAAGCCGATTTTGTGCGCACGTCTGCCCTGTTCGGCCGAGAAGCCGAGTTCACGGGCGATCTCGACGAACTTCTCCTCCTGGGTGTCGTAGCCGCGCATGAAGTTGAGCGGGGGGGTGATCATCTTCGGCGCGTCCTTGACGCCGCGAAGAAAGGTCGCCTTCTGGTAGCAGAATTCCCCTTGTACAAACATGCATACCGTCTGGAACTCTTTGCGGTACTCTTTCTCTTCGGAGACGTGCATCTCGATCAGCTGCGGCATGAAGATATAATCGGGTTTCTTGGTAAGAAGATCTTCAAACATGCCCAGCGCGATCTGCCCCGACAGACAGAAGCTGGTCAGCCCCTTGTCGATCCCGCTCTGGCGCGGGGTGTCGGGAAGCACGACTTTGCATCCCAGTGCGGTAAAGAAGTTATAGTAGAAGGGATACAGCGTGTTGGTGTGAAACGAACGGTTGATGCCGATAACGGGGGCGTTCGCTTTAAGATCATCACGATCGTTAGTGAAATCTTTATAGAGCATCGGAATGCGCTTGGCCACGTGGTTGTGCTCGGCAACATCGTATTTTATTTTGTGAATAAAATTGTAATACTTGTTGCAAGCACCGCCGAAGGGGAACTTCTTGCCGGCGACCGATATCACGGCGATTTCGCACTTTCTGTCGCAATGTTCGCTGGTGCCGGGGCAGATGAAGCTCTTGCCGTATTCGAAGGTTCTTTCGGTAAGCTCTTTCAAATCGAATAACGACTCTTTGAGCAGGCCGATTTCGATCATGTTCTTGATTTCGAGAGCGACTCCGTAGGCGCCCATGAGACCCGGTTCGGGGGGAACGATGATCTTCTTTCCGCTTAAGGCCGCCATAGCGACAGGTACGGCCTTGTTATAGCAGACCCCGCCCTGCATGAAGACCTTGCCGCCGACCTGGCGTGAGCCTTTGACGCGGTTGAGGTAGTTCAGGCAGATCGAATAGACCAGTCCCGCGATGATATCATCACGGCCGATCCCCTCCTGAAAGGCGGTCTTGATATCCGACGAGATGAAGGCTGCGCACTGGTCGGAGAAATTCGGCGGCGTCGTCGCTTTAAGTGCGATGGGGGCGATATCCTCCATTTTGACACCGAGCGATTCATAGGCTGATTCTTCAAGAAAGCTGCCCGTGCCGGCCGAGCAGGCCTCGTTCATCGCATAATCGGAGGCGACCGAGTTGGTAAGATAGGTGTATTTGGCGTCCTGGCCGCCGATTTCGAAAATGGTGTCGACGTCGGCGTCAAAATGCGCCGCCGCGCGCGCGTGAGCGATGATCTCGTTGATAATGCCTTCGGTGTCGGCGTGAAGCCCCGAGATATATCTTCCGCTGCCGGTTACACCCAGGCCGATAATCTTCAGATTTGTCCCGCCGAGCTGTTCATAGAGCGCCCTATAGCAGTTTCGGGATGCCTCGATGGGATTGCCGTTTGTGCGCAGATAGATTGAGCCGAGAATTTTCTCATCCCTGACCCTGAAGAGCACCGCCTTGGTGGTGGTTGAGCCGACATCAAGACCGACGATACACTCGTCGCCCTCGACGGCTTTTTCGAAGGGCATCTGCTTGAAATCGACCATGTCAACGTATTGTGAGAGGGGTTTGAGGAAATTGAACGCGGATTTCACCTCTTTGAAGTAATGGCCGCTCTGCGGAATTTTAGCCTGCTTGACCGCCAGTGCCCATAAGGCGACGCCCAGTGCCTCGAAATTGGGGGCCTCTGCGGGGACGTCGACATACTCGAAATTCTCTTTCACATAGCTGACCACCACATCATTCTGCGCGGTTCCGCCGACGATCATGACCCGTTTCGCGTTGATCTTTACCAGCAGCTCTTCAATTTTTTTCGCGATCATTCGCGCAAGCCCTGCGGTGACATCGGCAACGCTCACCCCTTTGTTGAGGGCGTGGGTACAGTCGGATTTGCAGAAGACGGAACATCTTCCCGAGAGCACATGCGGATCGGTAGAGTTTCTTGAAAGCTCAATCGCCTCGTTAATCGAAATATTCATCCTTCTGATCTGCTGCAGAAAGAACTCACCCGTACCCGAGGCGCACTTGTTACCCGAACTGACCTGGGCGATTTTGCCTTTTTTGTCTATTTCGTACACCACAAAGGTCTCGCCGCCGGCCGATACAATAGCGTCATAGGGTTTTTTCTGTTTATTGACAAACTCGAAGGCGATTTCCGTGGCCTCAGGCTCGGTGATAAAGGGAATGTCCAGGATCTCCCTGAACTTGCGTCCGGTGACCGCCAGATAAGTTCTGTCCAGATCATAGCTGTCGAGCATCGCGGCGACAACGCCTTTGGGATCCCCGTCATGCTCTTTGATGATCACATTTTTTATTCTGATATCAGAATCATCCGGTTCTTCAATTTCAACCAGTGAAATGGTGGATGCGCCAAGGCAGATGCCTACCGCGCGTCTGTAATCATTTTTCTGTGTAACCTCATTCATTACAAAACCTCTTGCAAGTTTGGTGAGCGGTTTGGACAACCGCCTTCAGTAAAGATTTTTCTGCGTTTTTCAACGGGTATTTGAGAAGCGCATGGTATAAAGACCATTTATTATGACTCTATAGCAGTTTTTGATAATCTGAACGCGATAATCTCTGGAAATATCACAACATGGGCAAATATGAGCCGGAGATGACCAACCAGGCTGACATTAATCCCAGGCCGATATATATTTTCAAGTTACTTTCTGCTTTTCACCCCACAAAGAAGAACTGCCCCTCGGGCGGGTCTGCGAGCTCTATAGCAACGACACTTCACTGCAGGCGGAAACTAGCAGGAGTGTTTATTATTGCAACCATTTATAGAAGAAAATTTTCAGAACCTCTCATCCGGGCAGGGTAAAATCATAAAACAGAATCAGAGGCGAAGGCAAAGCGAAGCCCGTACCCTTTGAAAGAGAGTTGCGGATAATTACTGAAAAAGGGGCGGGGGAAGCAGAATAGAAGAGGAGCCCCTGCGCTGGATCCGAGGCTCCCCGGTAGTTAAAGGCAAAATCGTTAGATCTTTACTGAAAAAAACTGTCAGGGGCTACCCGACTCTTTCCAGCTCTCCTATAAAGCTGTCAAAGGCTTCAAACCCCCGGGTAATGAGTTCAACAGGGCGCGTCCCCATGATAAAACCGTCGGCGAAGGTCAGCGCATCCTGCGCCTGTTCGACATCCTTGATGCCGAAGCCCAGCACCACGGGGCATGAGACCCTGGCTTTGATTTGCGCAATCTTCTCTTTTATTTCGCCGGTGAATTCGAGCTTCTGTCCGGTTATGCCCCGCATAGAGATCGCGTATACAAATCCCCCCGCGCTTTTCGCGATTTCGTCGATCTGCTGCTCTGAGCTTTCTGTGGTGACAAAATGAACGAAGCTGATATTGAACTTTGCCGCCTCGCTTTTGAGGGCGTCGCTTTCACCAAAGGGCATATCGGGAACAATCAGCCCCGAGATTCCGCTTGCCGCGCAGCGCTCGCAGAAGGCCGCGTAGCCGCGTTTATGGGCGGTATTTGCGTAGTGCATAAGGTATATCTTTTTCTCTTTATTCATTTTTGAGCGAATAACATCGACGCTTTTGAGTATGGTATCTAGCGTTTCGCCCCGGGCAATAGAGTGCTGCCCCGCGTTCATGATTACCGGACCGTCGGCGACGGGATCAGAGAAGGGGATACCCACTTCAAGAAAATCGAAGTATTCGAGTCCCCGAAGCGCCGCCTTCACAAATGTGTCGGGATCGGGGTAGTTGCCCATAAGATAGAGTCCGTTGTAGTGTTTCATAGTGTAACCTCGTTTGCGATGATGCCAAGATCCTTGTCCCCTCTGCCGGAAAGGCAGATGATCACTTTTTTACCCTTGAATCGTTCGGGGTTATTGAGCACATAGCCCAGCGCGTGACTTGACTCGAGTGCCGGAATAATCCCCTCTTTACGTGAAAGCTCGAGACAGGCGTGAAGAGCCCCTTTGTCGTCGCACGCGGCGTAATTTGCGGCGTGCGAATCCTTCCAGTACGAGTGTTCGGGGCCGACACCGGGATAATCGAGTCCCGCTGAAATTGAATAGACTTCGATTACCTGGCCCTCGTCATCCTGAAGAAGATAGGAGCGCGTCCCCTGAAAGATGCCGGGTTCGCCGGTGGTGAGCGTCATGCAGTGCTCGCCGACCTTTGCGGATCTGCCGCCAGCCTCAACGCCGATTTTTTCAACCGATGCGTCGTTCATGAAGGGATAAAAGAAACCTGCGGCGTTGCTGCCGCCGCCGACACACGCCACAATCACATCGGGGAGGGAGCCGCAGCGTTCGAGAAACTGCGCGCGCGCTTCGGTGCCGATGACAGACTGAAAGTCGCGGACGATGAGGGGGAATGGATGCGCCCCGCTGACCGAGCCGAGAATATAATGTGTGTCGCGGCAGGTGCGAACCCAGTCGCGCAGCGCCTCGTTGACCGCGTCCTTGAGCACCTTTGAACCTGAGGTGACCGGGACGACAGTCGCGCCGAGAAGATTCATCCGCTGCACGTTAGGCGCCTGACGCTGCATGTCGATCTCGCCCATGTAGACGACGCACTCCATCTGCATGAGCGCGCAGACGGTCGCGGTGGCGACCCCGTGCTGGCCTGCACCGGTCTCCGCGATGATGCGCGTTTTTCCCATGTACTGCGCAAGGAGTATCTGTCCCAGCGTGTTATTGAGCTTGTGCGCGCCGGTGTGCATAAGATCTTCGCGTTTAAGATAGATCTCGGCACCGACCTGAGCCGAAATATTTTTCGCGTGGTAGAGCGGGGTCTCGCGTCCCGCGTAATTCGCGAGAAGATCGGTGAGCTTACTCTGCCACTCTTTACTCTGTTTAAACTTATAGTACGCCTCTTCAAGATGCGCAAGCTCCTGCACGAGAGTTTCAGGAACAAATGCGCCGCCGAATTCGCCGAAGTAACCTCGCCGGTCGGGTCTTGTCTGTGTCATATCGTTACCTCCTGGGTAGTGCTTTTCAGAACTGAAAAAATCTTCTGCATCAGAATATGCGATTTGATGCCCGGCGCCTCTTCGATTGAGGACGAAAGGTCAACGCCATAGGGTTTCATCCCCGCAACCTCTGCCGCGTTATTGAGCGAAATCCCGCCGGCTATGATTGCCGTATTGATGCGGGGGGAATTTTTAATCAATGACCAGTCAAAGCTTTCGCCCGTGCCGCCCATCCCCCGGCTGCTCATGGCATCGAGCAGAAACACTTTGCTGCGAGCGGGAATCTTCGCAATATCTTCAGCGGAGGCTATTCTGTAGACCCGCAGCACGGGAAGTTCGTAGTCCGCATCATCCCCCGCCTCGTGCGCGAACAGCTGAATGATGTCAAGCTTCGCGATTCGTGCCGTTTCGTTGACCTGCGCCGCGTTCATACCGACGAATACGCCGACTTTTTTTATCGTGCCGATCCCCTCTGAAATATCCCGCACCTTCTGCGGCGCGATGAAGCGTTTTGAGTGTTCATAGAAGACGAATCCCGCGGCATCGACGCCGAGCGATGCCGCGAACAGCAGATCTTCGCGCCGGGTGAAACCGCAGTATTTAATCCACACCGCTAAGCTCCTGAATCATCCGTGAAGGGGCACCGGATTTCATGATGGAGCTTCCGACAAGAAAGGTGAAGACGCCGCATTGTGAGGTGATTCGGGTGATTTCATCCCTTTTACTGATGCCGCTCGCCGCGATGCGGACACAGGTGTCGGGGACGGATTTGAGTACCTCTATCCCCCCGTCGATGTCGATGGCGAGTGTGTTAAGGTCGCGGTTATTCACCATTACGATTCCGGGATCGAGCATCATGACACGATTGATCTCTTCGGCTTTGTTTATCTCAATTACCGGCTGCATGTTTTTATCAAGCGCATAGTTATGCAGAGTCTCAAGCTCCCTGAATGTGAGCGATTGCGCGATCAGCAGCACCATATCCGCGCCGCACAGATATGCCAGATCAATCTGTTCGGTGAAGTAGATGAACTCCTTGCACAGCACGGGGATCGTCACCCGTGAGGCCGTCGCCGCAAGATCGCGGTAGCTGCCCGAGAAAAAATTAGAATCAGTCAGGACGCTGATTGCCGCGGCGCCTCCCTTTTCGTAGGCAGTCGCCTGATCGGCGACGCTGACGGTGGGATTGATGGTTCCGCCCGGAGAACTTTTTTTGATCTCGGCGATAATCGAGCGTTTTATGGGCGCGAACGGGTAGTGTGCCCGCTCGCGAGAGGTGAGAAATTCGGTATTACGAATCACATCCACCAGTTCGGCCCTTTTAAGCTCGCGCATACTTTTCAGTTCGAAGCGGTTCATCATGCAACCGCCAGTCTTGACAGATAATCAAGCACCTTTCCGCTTGTTATCTGCGTGAGAGCAGAATCAAATCCTTCTGAAAAAGTGGAGGCTTTCCCCGAAGTGACCAGCGCAAGGGCACAGTTGAGGGCAATCGCTTTTGCAAGCGGTGTCGGATCCGCTGTGCCGAGTGTCTCGATGAAAAGCCGTGCGTTGGACTCGGCATCATAACCGGAAGCGATCTTTGCGGCTTCATCCAGTGTAATGTATCCAGAGGGATCGAGCGTATATGTCTTCATTGATCCATCGGTGATTTCATAGACCTCTGTCGGTGCAAAGGGTGAGACCTCGTCCATACCGTCATAAGAGGAGTATAACGCGATGCGTTCGAAGCCGATCTGTTTTGCGGCCTCGGCGTACAGGGGCAGAAACTCTCGCGATGAAATGCCGATGATCTGCCGTTTAGTTTTCGCGGGATTAGTCAGCGGCCCGAGAAAATTGAAAATCGTACGCGTCGCAAGAGCCTTGCGCACCGGAGCGGCGTGTTTCATTGCCGGATGATAGACCGGCGCGAACATAAATAGAAAATTATGCTTATTAAAATATGATTGGGCCTCCTCGCCGGTGAGGGAAAGCGGGATCTTCAGAGCTTCAAGAAAATCGGCTGAACCCGATTTAGAACTGATTGAGCGATTGCCGTGTTTTGCCACGGGTACACCGAGGGATGCGATGATTATCGAGACAGCACTGGAGTAGTTGAAAGATTGCGAACCGTCTCCGCCGGTACCGCAGGTATCAAAGAGGCCCTCCTGTGCGACCAGAACCGGCAGCGCCGCGCGACGCATAGCGATCGCGGCACCGGCAATCTCATTCGCGCTCTCTTTGCGCATCTTCATCGCGACAAGAAGACCGGCAGTCTGAACCTGATCGAGTTCTCCCGCAAAGATTTTGTCGAAGAGGATCTCACTCTGTTCACGTGAAAGTCTGTCACCAGCATATACCGTATCAAGCAGATTTTTGGTAGTCATCACACACCTCTATAAAATTTTTAATTGTTATCATCCCGTGCTGGCTCAGATACGACTCGGGGTGGTACTGCACGCCGAAAATGGGAAGTTCCTTGTGTTCAAGAGCCATCACTTCGCCGTCAGACGATAATGCCGTTATCCGCAGAGTATCGGGAAGACCATCGCCTGAAACCGCAAGCGAATGGTAGCGCACGCCGTCAAACGACTCGGGAACATCGCGGTAGATTGCGCTGCCGGTGTGGGATATCGTATCGATTTTTCCATGCATTGTCTTTTTCGCGTGAACGATTTTCGCGCCGAATACCAGGCCGATGGCCTGCATTCCCAGGCAGATGCCGAAAATCGGTTTATCGCGGAGTGTACGAAGCACATCGAGCGTTATGCCTGAATTCTCCGGCGATGAAGGTCCGGGCGAGAGAAGAATGCCGCGGTATTTAGAGAAGTCGATCGCCGCGAAATCTTTGTCATTGGTCACCACATCAATTGCACGGCCGTGCTTTTTTACATAGTTGACGATGTTGTAGGTAAATGAATCGTAGTTATCAATCATCAGAAACATATCTTTCCTCCGTTATTCTTTAACTTTACTTATGCCTTAAGGGCAAAGGGCGCGGAAATGGCGAGCGCGCGAAGCTTACTGCAAATCTCGAGATACTCGTTTTCGGGAATTGAATCCTGCACGATGCCCGCGCCGGCCTGAAGATAGTTTCCCTCCGGAGTAAAATAGGCGGTCCGGATAGTGATACAGGTATCCATGTTTCCATTGAAGCCGATATATCCGAGCGCCCCCGCGTACATGCCGCGCGCAATCGTTTCGTGTTCATCGATAATTTCAATCGCGCGCACCTTCGGCGCCCCGCTGACAGTTCCTGCGGGAAAGGATTCACGCAGAACGTCGATGATGTTTTTCTCAGGCGCAAGTTCCGAGGTGACCAGGGAAACAAGATGAATTACGTGCGAGTAATCCTCGGGCTGCATAAAACTTTCCACCTCGACGCTTTCGGCAATCGCGATGCGGGACAGGTCATTTCGCGCCAGATCGACAAGCATCAGGTGCTCGGCACGCTCTTTCGGATCCCCCAGAAGTTTCTTTCTGTTTTCCAGATTTGTTTTCTCATCGTCGACGCGTTTGATGGTGCCGGCTATCGGTTTGAGAGTCGCTCTGCGTCCCTCAGTTTTCACGTGCACCTCGGGCGAGCTGCCGACAATGGTGAATTTGTCGGTATTAAAATAAAACATATAGGGGGATGGATTCAATTTTCTCAGCCGCAGATAGAAAAGATAGGGATCGACATCAGAACCGATCATTGCGCGCATTGAAAGAACGACCTGCAGCGCCTCGCCGGCGTAAATCTGCTCTTTGACACGCCGGACCTTCTCCATGAAATCCTCTTTGCTTTCACAGAATTCCTGTTCCACGTGATCCGCGCGAAGGGGAATATAGGGAAGAGTAGTCTTTGATATCTCAGCAATAATCTCTGTTTCAAGCGCAAGAAGATAATCGCAAACTGTGTCATAACAGCCGCTCTCCTGCTGCGGGTAGGCGCAACTTGCAATATAATATTTTCCAGTCAAATTGTCATGACAAATGAAGTCATCTATCATCAGCAGATATGCCTGAGGAACATTCTCCGATTCGCTGATTTTTTTCCGCAGCGTGCCGCAGTAGTTGACCGCCTCATACCCGAAGTAACCAGTATAGCCGCCGCTGTAGGTCCCGAATTTTTCAAAGACGGGAGTTGCGAATTCCTCAATGGCGTTGCGAAGGTGGATGAAAAGATCCTCACCCCGGGGCGAAATCATTGAATCATTTCGATAGACGGCTCCGGACTGAAGTGAAAGCGAATGCCGCGGCCGGATACCGAGATAAGAGAAGCGGGTGTTGGAAGAATTTTTCCCCAGACTTTCGAGAAAAATTACATCGTTTTTCTCGGAGAGAACCTTGAGCATAAGAAGCATGCCCGGTTCATCGATGTTCATCTCGCGATATATCGGAATGCGGTTAAATCTCTTGGCAAGAGCCGAAAATGTCGGTTTATCGGGAAAAATCATATTGTGCCGCCTTGTTTCTGTGAATAGTAACGGTTACTATCTATAGAAACATGATAGCGGTGTCAAGGAAATTCATAAAAAAAATGAAAAAACCCATTCAATGTGCGAATTTTCTTAACAGGGGGATTGGTTATTGAGTTTTGTTATGTTTTTCACTATCTCGGCCAGGGTATCACCCATGATTCAGAAGAATTACCCAGAATACGCCCAACATCGAAATGCGCATAATGAAAGTTAGTTAGATATGCCAACCTCTCCATTGCTGCCTCAGCCGGTTTTTGCGTCCAGTCGCGGATTATCTCTTCCAAAAAATTGTCGATCGCAAGCCGGATAAGAAAACTGACGGAGATCTTAAACAGGTACCGTCTGCCCGTCGCGAACTCGTAATCGACTCCGGAAAAAATCACATGGTGGATTCTGTAATCAGCCGGATCATATCCCCTCTGGTATTTCACTCTCTGTTTAATCACCGCCGAGTTCCCCAGCAGTTTCCGCGATTTCTGCAGCAGCATGGATAGAAGTTCGCTTTCCGGTACCTTGAGTCTTTGTGCGGCGTTTCGAAATTGTGCGAGGCGGCCCTTCTCAATATTAATACTCGTTCCGATCATATTCATACACGAATCCCCCCGTTGATGAAACGTTTTAAAATGAGAAATTGCTGAACTTTTTTTATTAAGTTTAATTTTTTAAGGCGGTGCGGGGGGATCACTGTACGAATCGCTCTCCCGGGCAAAAAAATCATAGACTTTTAGGCCCGGCGCCGAAGGCTAATTCTATGAACTTCGATAAAACAGTACTCGTGATAGAAGACGAACCGGGAATTGCGGATACGCTTACATATGCGCTCAAAACTGAAGGATTTAATTCGCTCTGGGTACAGACTGGTGCGGAGGGACTCTCGCTTATCGGTGAGAAGCGCTGTGATTTTGTCATTCTGGACATCGGGCTTCCCGATATGAGCGGATTCGAGGTCTTGAAAGTGATCCGCTTATCATCAACGCTCCCGGTACTGTGTCTGACTGCGCGCTGCGATGAGATTGACAGAATTCTCGGCCTTGAACTCGGCGCGGACGACTACGTTTCAAAGCCCTTCAGTCCCAGAGAGGTTACCGCACGCGTCAAGGCGGTCTTCAGAAGAGTTGAAACTCACGTGCAGAAGGGCACTTCCGCCTTTCAGATCGACACCAACAAAAGGGTGATTACCTATTTCGGTGAGCGTCTCGCTCTTTCAAGATACGAGTTTGAGATACTCTCGCTTCTTGCCGGCCGGCCGGGGTGGATTTTCGGGCGGCAGAAGATTATGGATCTCGTCTGGCTTGAACCCGATGACAGCTTTGACAGGACCGTTGATGCGCACATCAAAATGCTCAGGGCAAAACTCAAAGCGGTTAAGCCCGATATCGATCCCATCGAAACACACCGCGGCATCGGCTACTCACTCAGGGAAAATCTGTGAATATCAAACTGCGCCTGTTCATTGCCTTCTTCATTCTCTTCGGTGCCGGTCTGTACTACGTCTTTGATACGATAATAAGTGAGATCAGGCCGCGCTACTTCGAAACTGTCGAAGAGTCGATGAACGACACCGTCAATATCCTGGCCGCGCTCATCGAACAGGAGTCCTCAGACGGGAGTATCTCACTTTCAAAACTCACCGAACTCACCTCTGTGATATATCAAAGAAGGTTTACCGCAAAAATATACTCCCACACAAAGAGCGCCGTCGATCTCCAGTTTTACATCTGTGACAAAAGGGGGATAGTGATCTTTGATTCCAGAAACGGCGAACGTGTCGGAAGGGATTTCTCGCGCTGGAATGATGTCTATCTCGCGCTGCGCGGCAAGTACGGCGCGCGCTCCTCAAAGATTTCTTCCAATGACGAGGGGCTTCTCTATGTCTCCGCCCCGGTAAGAAGCAGGGGCGAAATAATCGGAAGTGTCACCGTTGAAAAAACAAAGGACAGTGTCGCCTCCTTTATCCAGCTTGCCCGGAAAAAAGTGATAGTGCTGGGCTTAGCCAGTTTTGCCGCATTTTCTTTTATCAGTATAATACTCTCTTTCTGGATAACTTCCCCCATTAAAAGGCTTACCGTGTTTATTAATTCACTCAAAGATAATCAGCGAGCTGTCCCTCCCGGATTTTCCGGGCGTGAAATAAACGAACTCGCGTCTGCCTTTGAACGGGTATTCACCGAACTTAACGGAAAAAAATATATCGAAAACTATGTGGACTCCCTGGCGCATGAGATTAAATCACCTCTTAGTTCAATAAAAAGCGCCGCTGAACTGATGACCGAAGAACTTCCCGATGAACAGAAGCAGAAATTTCTCTCGAACATACTGCGCGAAAGTTCGCGCATACATTTTCTGATAGAGAAGATGCTCCTGCTTTCATCGCTCGAAAATCGGGAAGGGCTTAAGTCGGCAGAAATCATTTCCGCGTGCGAGGTGATTGCGGATGTAGCCGACGCGCTGGCTCCGCAGGCCGAAAAGCTGCGGATAGTATTTATCCTTATGTGTGATGATAAATTAACATTCGAGGGCGAATATTTTCTGATCCGCCACTCGCTGCTCAATCTTGCTGATAACGCGCTTAAGAATTCACCTGCAGACAGTTCCGTCGAAATCAGCTGCTGTATCAGTGATAACACGGTTATTTTTTCCGTCAGAGATCACGGTGCGGGTATTCCCGACTATGCCGCCGCCCGGGTCTTCGATAAATTTTATGCCATTCCATCATCTTCAACGCACGTCAAGGGAACGGGGCTTGGCCTTTCGTTTGTTAAACAGAGCGCCGTGCTTCACTCGGGTTCGGCGCAAATCATGAATGCACCCGGCGGAGGTGCACTCGCTCAGCTTCAGATCCCCCTGAAGCAGAGTAATTTCTGACCGGCAAACCGGTCCTTTCCCGGCGACAACCCGGAACACCTCCCGCCGAAAATGAATCTCATCAATACCCCTTTTTTCCGTGTGTTCACACTCGTTTCACCCTGATTTCATAATCTTTTCACAATCCCGCGCATAATTAACACAAACACCGGATTTCAGATTGTGCTTCAGCGCTTCCGGCAGATTCACAAAATTGATTGCAGGGCATCATGCGGCAATCAACCCGAGAGTCTGTTCGGCTGCAGGACACAACCTGACAAAACAATGGAGGGAAAATGAAAAATCAGATTATCAAGACTCTCGTAATCGGCGCATTGATATTGGGACTTCTTGTTCCCATCATGATTGTCAAATCAATTGTGAATGAGAGAAAGCAGCGGCAGTCAGAGGTCTATGCGGAAATGAGCAGAGGCTGGGGAAGTCAGTTGATATTGGGGGGGATATATCTTGAGTCCGGAACAGACAGAGAGGCTCCGAAATCGCAGCAGATCGAATGCAGTATGAAAACTGAAATCCGCAGGAAGGGAATTTTCAAGGTTCCCAGTTTTACCGCCGAGTTCACGCTTTCTGCCGAATTTGACAATTCTGATAAGATAAGCACATCGATGCTGGGCATGATGGTATCGCATAACGGACAGATCGAACTTGAGTCGGTGCAGGTAAACGGCGAATTGGTCGATACCGGAAAAAATTTTATCGCCAGTGCTGATCCCTATTTATACAATGATCTTGCTGAACTCAGCCCTGCCGCCGCAGTGAAAACATGCACGGTCAAATTCAGGATCAGGGGGATAGAAAAAATTGCGTTTACTAATACGGCTCTCAGTTCGAGGATAGCACTCAGCGCTGACTGGGCTGATCCGAACTTTTTCGGTTATCTTCCCTCTGAACGAAACGTGACGTCATCGGGCTTCACCGCTGAATGGAACGTAATAGCCGATAGCTCTTATGTGCAGAATTATGAGTATTACAAATACATTGAAGATTCTTTCGGTGTTCTGCTTTATGTTCCCCAGAATGTCTATCAGCAGACCGACCGTGTAATCAAGTACGCGCTGCTTTTCATATTTCTGACGTTTGCCATTTTCTTCACTTTCGAGAACGTTTTCAAATTGCGCATACATCCATTTCAATATCTGCTTGTCGGCGGAGCACTTACGATTTTTTATCTGCTGCTGCTTTCTCTTTCCGAGCATATTGCCTTCGGTATATCGTATCTGGCGGCATCGGTTTGTGTAGTCGTACTTGTCGGGCTCTACTGCCGCTCGATTCTGCGTGAAAACAAAAGGGCTCTGATCATCGCTGCGTTTCTCGCGGTTTTGTACAGCTTTCTGTACATACTCATTCAGATGCAGGAGTATTCACTTCTTCTCGGTTCAGCCGGAGTCTTCTTTCTTCTTTCCGGCACGATGTTTTTAACACGCAAAATTGACTGGTACAGTTGGAACGACAAGTAGTGCAGCGGCGTAAGATCCGGTGCGGTGTGCCGTACCGGATCTCTTCATGCATTTTCAATCCTGAAATAGATCCTTTTCCACATATACAAACCGTCCTTAAAGAAAGAGGTGATATAAAAGTCCTGGTTTGTGGCCTTTTCAATGACACGCAGTGCAATCTTGTTGGAGGAATCGGGAACAATCAGCTCGTTATTTTCCTTCAAGATGATTTTTACACGGTTCTTCGAAAGTTCGGTGAGAGTTATATGCTCTTCCTTTGACGAGTCATAGTTATCCTTCTTGGGAGAGTTTGAAATGAGTGTCTCCTCGAGGTAGCCGAAATAATCGAAATAATCACCGAACTCTTCGATTCCGGCTGAAAAGAAATGATCACAGATGTAGATGACTATAAAAAAATATCCCGCCATCGGTTCCCCCCGGGGAACACGTTCCACAAGCTCGCGCATCATTGAAAACTGTGTGTTCAGAATACATTCATTCAGAATGAAACGGATATGTTTTTTTGTTATCCATGGAAAGCGCTCCGAGAATCGCTGCATTTCGCGGTTGAACTGCTTGTAGTGTTTTTCACCCACTCCCACGACAAAAACGTAGGGCTGAACGATCCGGTTGTTATTGTCATACACCGCTTCGAGCTTTATTCTGTTCTTCTGGCTGTTAAGCCGTATCCGGTATTTTTCAGGAATCAACTCATTATAATCTATCTCTGGCATGCCCTTCGCATCCTCTACTGTGGGTTATCGGGTGGTGAAAGATAACAGCCGAATGTTTCGGCGCGGTAAAAATTACGGTATTTCAAGCACCGCATTCGGCGCTTCTCAATGAATTATGCGTATGGAACGTTCAGTGTTGTTCATACTGAGCGCATGTTAAGAATATGTTGACTTCATTTAAGGTATAGGGGATCGATGTCATATTCTGCCCCAGCGGCTATGTGCTGTTGCGGACGCTGCTCCTTTGGGCTGAAGCCGGTTAATCGATAACGATAACGCACCCGGTTTTCGTGTTTAGCATATTTTAGAGGGGGAAACTTTCAAGCCATTTTTCTTTTTCCCGACCAGTTGGACGGATTCTGCTTGACATGAGAGATTACATGGCTGATAAACAATTTATGCTGAAGAGAATAGCCCGATTTATGTTGCTGGATAATTTCAGCCTGGGACTTTATGAGCGTGCAATTTGGAAAAAGAGCGCTCTGCGTATCATGTCGCTTTTCGGTATTTTGTTGGTTGCGGCAATTATTATTCATCTGCAAATCGTTGACGTTTCATCTTTTCGATTTCACAGAACAGGCATCTCTCTTGTTTTCCTGTTCATTTTGGTAAGCACATTTATTTCGAAGGGTCTGCCTCTGTCGTTCTACTCCGCCGCATTCATCGGGTTGGTCTATGCGGCATCCATATCAATTTTCCTCTTCGCGGGCGAAACAACTGTAGTGCTTCTTGCCTTCGGATTTTTGCTGATCACTCCCGCACTCGCGAGAATCTTTTTCGGATATAAACTTTCGGTGGTTCTGAGCCTGTTCAATCTTGTTCCTTTTTTCTTTCTGCTCGGCAATCTCGGCGTGACTGAAAATTTTGTTCCCCTATACCCTAAAAGCCCCTATACGCTTGTTTATATCTCCATCCTCTTTTTTTTGATATTCAATCTTGCGCTGCCGGTTGCCCTTTCGCGTCTGCTGAATACCCTTGAGCGTTCTTTTGCGCGTTTTCAGGATCTTAATAAGAGGCTGTATTATAACGAACAGCTTTACCGCTCGGTCTTTGATATCAGCGGAACTGCCGCGATTATCTGCGAATCGGACGGTACAATTGCGAAAATTAACCGCGAAGCGGAAGTTGTCGCGGGATACAAAGCAGATGAGGTTGAAGAGAAGATGAAGATTGATTCAATTCTTTTCTTCGATGAGAACCGCCCCGTTGAATTGCATCAACCCGAACAGGATTCGATGTTTGCTTTTACCCTTTTGACAAAAGAGGGTGAAAAAAAATATGTACTTGTGCGCTTCGGTATTATCACCGGGAGCGACCGCTATGTGATTACCATTTTTGACCTGGATGCGTCTAATTGCGCGTCCATTGCGCTTGAGCACAGCCGTGAGCGCGAAAAATATTTTTCTGAGCATGATTACCTTACCGGACTTCCGAACAGAAGTTCATTTCTTTCTCTCACGACTGGCTCAATAAAAGAGCACCTGGCATCTGGAAAATGCGGAGTGATGGTCTGCATCGGACTTGACCGTTTCAAATATATCAATGAAAACTACGGAATTTCCATCGGCGACACCGTTCTCAATCTTTTTGCCCTTCGTCTCAAAAGCACGCTGCCGCATGGCGATATTATCGGCCGTCTCGGCGGAGACATGTTTCTGTGTTTTATCAGCGATATCAATACCCCCGATGAATTTCTTGCGGAGCTCAAAGAGCTGCAGCAGCGTTTCGATTTTATATTCTCTGTTCAAGGTTTTACGATCGAGATTACCGCCTCTATCGGTATTGCTTTTTATCCGGGGGATGGGATGACCGCCGAGGCTCTTGTGCGCAACAGTGAGCTGGCGTTGCATGCCGCTAAGGAAGCCGGACAGGGTAATTGCGCGGTTTACGACCGCGATATCAATCAGCATCTTAAAGAGCAGTATTATATCGAAAACGAAATCAAGAATGCGATAAAAAATAATCTCTTTGAAATCCACTATCAGCCCAAAGTCGACTATTCGGGAGAACTTACCGGATTTGAGGCTCTTGTCAGGTGGAAGGATTCCTACGGCAAATATATTTCTCCCGATATCTTCATTCCCGCCGCCGAAGAGCTTGGAATAATCAATCTTATTGACCGCTACATTATAACCAAGGTCTGTTCGGATATAAAAAATGTGCTGCATATCCACGATATAGTGAAACCGGTATCGGTCAATATCTCAGCCAAGAATTTTTCACTCGTTTCAATACTCGACTTTGTCATTGAGACCGTCGAGAGTTTTGATCTTGATCCCTCATTTGTTGAAATTGAGATAACGGAAACGGGAATAATGAACAATGAGAAGAGCGCCATCGCGGTTCTGGGCAAGCTTACCAGCAGGGGATTCAATATCATAATTGATGACTTCGGAACCGGGTATTCGTCGTTGAATAAACTCAAGGACTTTCCCGTCAGAACAATAAAAATCGACAAATCCTTTGTGGATGAGATTCCGGGAAATGCCAAAGCGGAAAATATTATCAGAACGATCGTCTCACTTGCCAATCACCTTGATTTCTCGCTCGTGGCCGAGGGGGTAGAGCGCCGCGAACAGGTTGAGTTTCTCAATGAGCTCGGGTGCGAGGTCTTTCAGGGGTATCATTTTTTCAGACCGCTGCCGGTCTCGGAAATTGTCAGGCTTTTTACCCCCACCACTTTCGCACTTAAATGAAATTGACATTAATCCCCCGCTTTTTCATCTTATCTCTGCCGTGTGCCTGATGTACGATACTTTTTTGCACCCGGTGTTTCCTGACTCTGCAATCCGGACTGCAGATGATGTCCGGTGTTTTCAGCGATCCATATTACGGGCGGTCACAAAAACAGCTGTTTTCCATTCATTAATAATAGAAAACACCTGTTTTACAACGTTATCCGCCCGCAAGGGAACATCCAAATGGAGTTATTGGGAGTTCCCTTATAATTTGATTATTGTCGAGGGTGTATGAAACAACAGGTAAATATAGGCCTTATCGGATTCGGTACCGTCGGGGGGGGGCTTTTTGCCCTGCTGAAACAAAACTCCGAGCTTATTTTTGAACGAACTGCGGTACGGCTGCGCGTTACAACCGTATGCGACAAGAGAGTCGATTATGTTAAAAGTGCGGTTCCTTCCGATGTGCGGATCACTGACGACTGGCGTTCGGTGATTGAGGATCCTTCGATTGATACTGTTGTCGAACTTATCGGAGGCATTGAACCCGCTAAAAGCATAATTCTGGCGGCGCTTGGTGCGGGAAAAAATGTAGTGAGCGCTAATAAAAAGCTGCTTGCCGAGGCGGGGGATGAGATTCTTGCGCTCGCTGACCGCAAAGAGGGAAAGCTTGCCTTTGAAGCTGCCGTCGGCGGGGGGATACCGTGTCTTGAGGCCCTGAAAAACGGTCTTGTCGGTAATAACCTGCAGTGTGTAATGGGAATTCTCAACGGAACCACGAACTATATTCTCACAAAGATGGAACAGCAGGGACTCACTTTTGCAAGCGCCCTTCAGGAAGCCCAGCAGAAGGGGTTTGCCGAGGCCGATCCGACATTTGATATTGAAGGTTACGATGCGGGCCACAAGATCTGCCTGCTCGCGATGATTGCGTTTAACAAAAAAATTTCCTATAAAGATATCGGCATTGAGGGCATTACTCGCCTTACCGCCGATGATTTCCGTTTTGCCCGCTCGCTCGGGTATGCGATTAAGCTTCTGGGGATAGCCCGCATGACTGCAACAGGTGAAATTGATGTGCGGGTTCATCCCACAATGATTCCTCTGGATCATCAGCTTGCTGAGGTTGATCATGAATTCAATGCGGTGCTCTATGAGGGGGATATGACCGGTCCTGTACTGCTTTACGGGCGCGGTGCAGGTGCGCTGCCGACTGCCTCTGCTGTCGTCAGTGATATCGTGCAGATGGCCGTCAAATCCGAAGTACGCGAGAGCGCGATCTCCATAAACGGCAGAGCCGCTCTGCTTCATCCCCACAAACGTATTCTTCGCTATTACTTTCGCCTGCATACCGAAGACCGCGCGGGAATTCTCGAAAAAATCGCGGGTGCGTTCGCCGAGAACAATATCTCGATCGCTTCTATGGAGCAGCCCAATACCAAGGGAAGTCCGGTCACAATTTTCTTTCTCACCCATGCCGCCCTTGAAGAGGGAGTAGTAAAATCTGTTGAAAAAATTAATTCATTTGATTTTGTAAAAGAGCCGGTGCTCTTTATCAGGGTCGAGGACAGTGAAAATGGCACACAGCAATAATAACGAATTCAGGGCATATTTCAGCTGCTTTAACGGCTGCGAGGGAGAGTATCCCCTTGATGAGGTAATATACCGCTGCCCGAAATGCGGCTCGCTTCTTGAAGTGACACACGATATGGAGCGGCTCAAACGCCTCAGTGCCGCACAGTGGCGCGAGCGTTTTGATTCACGCCTCGGCACTGCCAGGTGGCCCTACGGTTCAGGGGTGTGGCGGTATAAAGAGTGGGTGCTTCCCGAGGTTGATGATGAAAACATTGTTTCGATGTACGAGGGAAACACCAACCTGTTCTGGGCTAAACATTTCGGCGAGAAAACCGGGGTGAAGGATCTCTGGATAAAAATGTGCGGCAATTCGCACACCGGATCGTTCAAAGATCTGGGTATGACGGTTCTTGTATCAATGGTAAATGAGATGCGTGCCCGGGGAAAGAATATCCGCGCTGTCGCCTGCGCTTCAACGGGTGACACCTCTGCGGCTCTTTCCGCTTTTGCGGCTTATGCCCAGATTCCCTCAATCGTGTTTCTTCCGGCTAATAAAATTTCCACCGCTCAGCTCGTGCAGCCGATGTCCAATAATGCAATTGTTCTGTCAATAGACAGCGATTTTGACGGATGCATGAAAATTGTCCAGGAGGTCACGAAGGACAGCGGCCTGTATCTCGCGAATTCCATGAATTCCCTGCGCATCGAGGGACAGAAGACCATCGCGCCTGAAATCGTCCAGCAGTTTGAAATGGAAGTTCCCGATACGATAATAATTCCCGGCGGAAATCTGGGCAATGTCTCTGCCCTCGGAAAGGGTTTTGATATGATGTACGAGCTGGGTTTGATTACCCGCTTGCCTCGTATCGTAGTTGCGCAGGCACAGAACGCGAACCCCCTTTATCTTGCCTACTGTGCGGGATTTGAAAACTTTGCACCAGTTACCGCAAAGAAGACGCTCGCTTCTGCAATTCAGATCGGGGACCCGGTTTCCGTGTCAAAAGCAATTGCGACGCTTAAGCGGTATAATGGAGTCGTTGTACAGGCCTCTGAAGAAGAGCTTGCCGATGCGGCCGCGTTATCCGATCGTTACGGAATGTATACCTGTCCTCATACCGGGGTTGCGATTGCGGGATACCTCAAACTTGTTGAAAACAAAACAATTTCAGCTGATGAGCGTGTGGTAATTATTTCTACCGCGCATGGTCTGAAATTCTCTGAGTTTAAAGTCGGTTATCATGATGGCACACTCAACGGTGTAAAGAGCCGTTATCAGAACAGGCCGATTTCGATCGGAGCCGATGCGGATGCGGTTAAACAGATTATAAACCGGGTACTTGCAGACAAAATAAAGTAGTGCCTGATGCTTATCAATATCGTTCCAATGCGTTTTCTTGTTGTGTGACAGGATAAAGCTGTGATAAATGAAAAGACAATTCTCATCGTCGATGATGATCCGATCAGTCTTCATTCTGCAAGTCAGATGCTTTCGGAATACAGGCTTTTCAGTGCCTCTTCGATTTCCGAGATGCATGCGTTTCTGGAGAGTGATATTCCCGATATAATACTGCTCGATGTCATGCTTCCGGAAATGAGCGGTTTTGACGCGGCTAAAATACTTAATGCCGAATTTGAACAGCAGCAGATTCCGATTGTCTTTTGTACAGCCAAGACTGATGGGGCGCATGTGCGCACCGGTTTTGAATCCGGTGGCGCCGATTATATCAAAAAGCCATTTGATAAAGATGAGCTGTGCGCGCGTATTGAGGTTGTACTCAAAAGGGATCAGGAGCAGCGCCGGCTTCTTTCAGAGGCTTCGATTGATGTTCTTACTGGACTTTATAATCGACGCTACTTTTACCGGCTTCTGAGTGATAAAATATCCTTCTGTCGCCGCAAGAAAATAGCCTGCTCGATTGCAATGATTGACGTGGATAATTTTAAGAGTTTCAATGATAAGTGGGGGCACATCACCGGAGACGAAGTGCTTCGATATTTCGGCGAGACACTCTTGTCCATGATCCGTGAATACGATATTGCCTGCCGTTTTGGCGGTGAGGAGTTTGTCGTTGCCTTGTTCGACTGCGACGGCGAGAGCGCTTTGCCGGTTGTTGAACGTATACAACAATACTTAAAAATCAAACCCATCATCCTGCCCGAGGGCGAAGCCGCGCTAACTTTCAGCTGCGGTATTGCTTCAACACTTGAATGTGCCGACGACAATCTTTTTGACGTCGACTCCCTTGTATTTCTTGCCGATAAGCGCATGTACCATGCGAAAGAACTCGGGCGTGATCGAATCTGCATTCATTGAAATGTATCCGGACTCTATTCATATCTCAGTGCATCGATTGGTTTCAAATCCGAGGCTTTTTTTGACGGATAGTATCCGAAAAATATCCCCACAGCCCCCGCGAAAATTACCGATATGAAAACGGAAAAAAGTGAGAAAATAAACGGCCACTTTGCGACAATTGTAATGATGAAATAGATCGTGATTCCCAGAATAACTCCGCAGATGCCGCCGAGCCCCGAAAGCACCGTTGCTTCAAGAAGAAATTGAATCATGATATCCTTCTTTTTGGCACCGATCGCCATTCGTATGCCGATCTCTCTTGTGCGCTCGGTGACTGAAACAAGCATGATATTCATAATACCTACACCGCCGACAAAAAGCGAAATCGAAGCAATGCCTGCAAGAAGAATTGAAAGGAGTCCTGTAATCTCATCGGCTACTTTCACTTTGTCCTGGCTGGTTGTCATCTTCACCTGGTTCTGAATATCTCCGACGATCGAAAAGCGCTGTTTGCAGTATTCAGTGAGAATCTTTTGTAATTGCGGGACATCAGCATCATTTTCAACTGAAACATAGAGGGACTTGAACTTATTCGTGTTGTAGAAGCGTTGATGTCCTATTGTATATGGTATGATGGTGTAATTATCGAAGTCTTCTCCGCCGATGGCCTCGCCCTTGTAGTCAAGTATTCCAATTACACGATAGGTGGTATTTTTAATCATTATCATCTTATCGAGCGGATCATCCGTGATAAAAAGATTATCCGCTACGGTTTTCCCTATGACGCAAACTTTATCAAAGGATTGAATTTCGCGGTCATTGAAAAGTCTTCCCCGCGCCGCATATCTGTCCTGAAGGGGAAAGTAATCTTCACTGGCGAAAATAACTCTCGCCCGGTGTTTCTTGTCGCGATAACTATGTATTGAACGGGCATCATTTTTTTCGCTGATATACATCGCCGGGGATACATATTTAATCTGAGGCATCAGTCTGCGAATTTCATCCAGGTCTTTCGGATTGAATTTTTTTCCTTTCTGCATTGAAATGAAGACTGCATTTTTGCCGTAACTCGTAATTTTGTCACGAACGGCAATCTTGGCGCTGCTTCCGAGACCGATCATCGCAATGACCGATGAAATACCGATAATTATTCCTATACTCGTCAGTGCCGATCTCATCTTGTTTCTACGCAGGGCACGGAGTGCGGTAAAAATATTTATTGTCAAATTCATAATCTGAACCTCGAAAAATCTACAGTTGTAAAGAAATTCACTTTTTAGGCTTTAGAAGCCGGTAAAGAATAATATCATAATAACCGAGTCGTTGTGTACGAACAATATTTTCTCTCGTGAGGAGTTTAACATATTTCTCCCTAATCCTGCCATCAAATTCACCATTTGATGAAACAGCAAGGTATATCGGAATATTCTTTTCATTAACAATTTCCGGTTTCCCGCTTCCGTCAAGCCTCTTATAAGCTTTGATATTATTATTCCGGTAAAGTTTCCTTATCAGTTTCGTATTATAATCAAGTTTACCCTGAATAACGATGGGGCGTAACGTATTCTCTATCGTCAATCCGGTTGACCATCCCCCCGCTATAACCGCGTTGGATGGAAGTTGCGTACCAAGCGCCTTAGAAAAGTCGTATTGGTTGGTTTCGGCAAAAATAACCCATTTGGTATATTGGAATATTTGAAGGAACAGCATGAGAATAATAAGCGCCCTGTAAAATGTTTTCTTCGAAATTGCACGATAGAGATGGCTCATCAACGGGAGGGATATCGCAAAAATAACGACCTGCCAACCGAGAAGAAATCCGATTGTCGGAAATGCTTCAGTATATCTATGGCTTGAGAATTTGAAGAATAGGTCGTCGTAGATTCCTTTTTTTACCTGAAGCGGAAGAACAAGCATCAGCAGGGAGACGCCAAGATTGAAGATAAAATAAAATTTTAAACCTGAAGCAATAACCCTTCTCAGTGAAATCCTTCTCTCCTGGATGATAAGTTGAGCAAGCTCTTCTTTGTGCGGATATGTAAAAAATCTTGCGGACAGAATTACGAGCGGAATCGTCAGCAGCAGATAATAGCGCGACGGATGATATTTTAACAGAGAAAGAAAGAGAAAACCGAAGAGGAACCAGCTTGAAAAGATCATATCACTGGTGTGAAGAGTCTGTTTATAGATGAAATTATGAAATACAAACAGGGCGAAGAAGATCGCAGAAAAGAAAATTACCGGTTGTAGAAAAATAAACTCAATAAAAAGTGATTTCGCGATCATCAGATATAGAGGATCAAAATTTGAGCTTCCCCGCTTAAAGGGCAGAATATACCCCAGCTGAACATCAAAAATTTTTCTATCGAGAAGGGTAACGAAAATTGATTCAAATGAATCAAAGTGGGCGAAGAAAAAATAAAAAAGAGCGATTCCCATGACAACCAGATAAAAGTTTTTAATCACATATCTGTTCAGCCGGTGATGTGAATATAGAAAGTAAAGATATAAATACGGAAGCAGGGCGAGAGGGATAAGGATTATTGACTGTTTTGTATAGATCACGCAAACGGTAGCAATGCAGCCGATAGTAACGGAGACCGTCAGCGTGCCAATTTCCTTTACCGGGTTTACACTACTATCATGAAGGACTCTCATCAGATTGCTTCTGCGGTCGTACAGGTCAAAGAGCGTCATACAGATGATCAATGAAAACAGAACGAGAAGGTTTTCATAAAAACCAAGACGCTGATACATCGAAGTAAAGTGACTGATGCCGAAAATGAAAAGGGCCAGAAATGCCGTTATAATATCGTATCGTCTTTTTACGAAAAAGAAAAGAAAGCACATTGTAATTACAGATACAAGAATATTCTGGTAGCGAATTGATGCCAGGCCGAATCCAAATAATGAAAACCATTTTTCATAAAGAAAGGTTGGGACAGGGGACTGGTCGTGCCAGCTTGAATACCTGTCCGAAGGTGTCCATTTCCATGAGCCGTACAACAGCATGTTCTTGGCAGAAATAGTTTTCAAACCTTCATCAGTATATAGTGCAGCAGAAATACTCAGTTCCGGCGGGGCATCAGCTGTAATTCTGACCATACGCATTGTGGTAAAGAGAAGAACCATCATAACAAAAATAAGAGGCCAGTATTTTCCTGACAAAAATTGTAATAGCGATCTCATTATATCAGAAATTAGTCTGTTTATTCTGATGAATTTCTGTGGTAACTTCATTTATTTTGTATGCCTCATATGTGCCAGCGATTATGTTTCACGGTTGACAATGTTTAATGAACGGTTACTCGTTTCCGGACCGGTTTGAGGGAAGATCTCGCATTGAGCCGTGAAAGAAAAGGGAATAAAAAACAAAACCCGCAAAAATCCAGAAAACCTGACGTCCTCTTCTGATAATTGATACCGTGAGCCAAGTCTCCCTTCCCGGGATACCGCTGATAGAAAACATAATTTTATTCGCGACTTCCTCAATCCCGATTTGCCCAGGTACAAAGAATGCCCCTGAACGGGCAAGAGTGGATACCGTATCGAAGAGTATGCACGAAACAAAAGGGCAATCGATTCCCATTACGAGAAATATCACATAGTATTCGGCAGATCCGACAAGTTTATGCAGAAGCGAGATAATCAATGCCGCAAAAAAAAGGCCCTTCTTTTCTCGGTAAAACAGAACCATATCCTTGTCAATTTCAGAAAAATAACGCGCCGCTTTGCCAAAAATTTTTGCATATTGACTGAAAAAAGAGAGAATTTTCGTGGCAAAGAGAAAAATACCGTGTCCGCATTTTAACATAATAAAAGTATAAATGAAAAAGGCGACAACGGCGGCGCTCAGAGCCATTGATATTCGCCTGAATATAACAGAATCCGTCTCTCCGGAAACCAGAATAACGGCAATCAGGAAAAAGGTTCCGGTTGAGAGTAAGACCATCATGCGGGAGTTGAGTAATGAGACAACTGCATTTCGAAGACGAAGGCCAAGTTTATCATGACACAAATAAGCTTTCAGGGATTCTCCCGCGATTATACTTGTCGGATTAATCTGCGCAAGACTTTCCCCGATCATGTGCACCAGAAAAAGCTTCCCCGTTAAACGGAAGGGAACAGGATCCGGAAAGGCAAGATACCATGTGATAACGGAAAGATAATAGCATACGAAGGTCACGAGAATGACCGAAAGGAAATTCTGCAGTCTGAAAAGGCACAACTGATCCCATAATACTGAAAAATCAATCTCCTTAACAAGGAGGGCAATCAATATGATTGCGACAAAAAGGGATATGTATCGGATTATTTGTTTAACATGCTTTCGTTTATTTTTCATCGTTGTTTAATCGAATATATATATCCGTGATCGCCCCTGAAATGTATCTCTTTTTCCAGTGTTAATTCTTCCATCGACGGTGCGCGGTCGCGGAGTTCTCTCAAAAGTGCGGCCTTCCGGTCAATGGCATTCTTGTCATTAATCATCAATCTTTTGATGTAGAAGTCATCAATAAAAATATAGGAAATATCATTTCTCCTGAGCTCAAGCATTAGCGAATCAATGTTTTTACTCTTGAGTTTGCGGGTCAGAAGGAACTGATCAAGGCTGATTCCGCTGAAATATCTGATAACGGCAACTTCGGTGACCAGGATTTTTTTCCCCGCCGGGACGTTGTCATGGAGCCATTCCGCAGCAATTTTGAACTGCATTCTCCGGAGGCTGTAGTGTTCAAAAAGCTGATCTCCGTGCAGGGAGGCAGCACAAATCAGCAGCATCGAAAAAGTTGCGATAAGTATTGTATTTTTTTTAGGAGGAAATTTTAGAAGTAATGCGATGAAGGCTCCGCTCAAAATAATCGCAGAAAGCACTGCTTTGAATCCGGAAGCGGCCAGAAGGAATAGGTATCCCGCGGCGATTGCAGCAGTGAAGATTGCAAGAAAGCGATAAGCCTTCTCGGGAATTTTTCTGATGACGGGAAAAATGAACTCCTTAAAACCAATGGCGGCAAAAAGGACGAGCACCCACAATATGACGAAAACATAGCGATCTTTGCTGTTTTGATAGACGCAGTGAATCAGGAAAAATCCGGCAGTGTAGCAGAGAATGGGGTATTTCAAAGTATCCATTTTCTTGCAGAAAAAATATGCGCCTGTGCAGAGGGCCAAAAGCAAAACTGCTCCCCAGATCAGAATTAGAAGCAGAACCGGCAGAGACAATGCGGTGAGTTTGTTGTAATAAATGTGAAGTCCGCCCCACTGGGTAAATCCTGAGAGCACATAAAATGAATCAATGAAATACCTGTAGATATTCGGCCCGCGCTTGGTAATTTCCTTTATATAGGTGCTTCGCGAATGCTTTAGAACCATGAAGATCATCCACGAAAGAAGGGGGAGCCCCGTAAACAGTGCGATTATCAATGAATTGACGAGGCGCTTGCTTTCCCGAAGGCGGTGAAAGAGCCACGCAGGCAGAATAAAGATGGCGTCCCACTTGGTGAGCGAAGCTGCGGAGGCGAATAACGCTGCAAGAGAGCTCTTTTTATCGAGGAAGTAAAATGAAGCAACTGTAATTGTGGCAAGAAACATCTCGAGCTCCGCATTAACAACGGTAACAGTCGTATACGGGTTGATTGCGAGAAACAGTACGGCAAATGAAGCTGCGGCTGTATCAAGATAACGCTCGAATATTTTGTATACAAAATAAAAATAAGGAGCCAAAAGAATGAAGTTGAATAAGAGAGCGGTATAATATATGTAATCCCCTCCTGTGCGAAAGGGATTGAGCGAGGCGAGAGCAGCGATAATAGCCGGATACATCGGAAGAATTTTATTCTGAACAGACCATGGATCAAGATTCTGTAAAGATCTGATAGCGGGAAGGAAATTACCGATATAGTCCTCGGTAGGTATTTCAAGGTAATTATAATGCAAAATGAAGTATAGAAGGCATAATGCTAAAGAGATCAGCAAAGTGGCGTTTTTACGTATAAAAGATATATTCATTTGAAACTCAAAGGGATATGATTTTTACTTACCGCGAGTCTTGCAAACCGGTGGCTATTAGGCAAGAACTTTATCTGACAGTTCATATATTGAGAATACAATTGATCTGGATGCTTCACTAGGGATTGTGGAATTGTGTGGCGCAAACGCTTCTCTGTTGCGTTTTTGATACTCACGGCATCTTTATGTGCAAGATGCATTTGCTCGTTTTGAGCACGAAGCCATCCTGGCGGATTGTTTTCACCCTTTGGGGTTTGCGCCTATTCTTGAGTTGTGGATAATAATAATCATTCCGGTATGTTTCTTGCATTATATGCGCGTGTTGTCAGCGAATTATGTGCTGGCATGGGCTCATTGTGAATCACTGCGGTGATGGTTATTTTTAGAAAACGGGGCTACTATGACAATATCTATATTGCAGCTGGTTTTAATTCTTTGGGGCAGCATACTTCTGTGGATATGTATGGAATTCGTATTCTATAGATTGCAGAAAAGTTCTGATGAGCTGTTGCAAAAGGAGAAGCTTCCTGCCGGTACTCGTCGTAAGCACATTCTGTGGTTCACCGATACAATAAACGACCTTAACGGTGTATCGATCACACTGAAAAACATCGGCTGGCTTGCCGACCGTCGCGGGGATCAGATAAAAATTGTGTCAAGTCTTACCCAGAAAGAATTGGACGACTCACTGCCGCCGACGTTGATTAATCTCGAACCGGTTCTGGATTTGCGGATGCCTTACTATGATGCCCTCAGGTTAAAAGTACCGTCGATAATAAAAATGTTCAATATTCTGTTTCACTACAAAGCGGATGAGATTTTTATCTCCACTCCCGGCTTTGTGGGGTTGTACGGGATGATCTATTCTAAGCTTTTCAGAATAAAATGTACTGCGGTTTTCCATACTGATTTCGCGATGATCCTTCATAACATAAAGGGACGCGATACGATCAGCATTAAATTGATTGAGTTCGGCGCGCGACTGTTTTATTCGTGGGCCGATCATATTCTTGTCCCCTCGCGCGAATACATCGAAATTCTCGCTGCCCGCAAATATAATCGTAAGAAAATGGATATCTTTTTCCGAGGTATCGATACTAATCTTTTTTTCCCCCATCCCAAACATGAAGCGATGCAGTTTGTCCGGGAACGTTATAATCTTCCGGAAGGGCGCTATTTCATTTATGCCGGCCGTATATCTGAAGATAAGAAGATTGACTTCATGATTGATGCGGTCATGCCGCTGCTTGAAAAGGATCCTTCGCTGCATCTTCTCTTCGTGGGGGAGGGCCCTTATCTCGCGGCACTTCGCCAGAAGCATGAGAAAAACGGACAGATTAATCTTCTCGGGGTGATTCCCAATAACCAGCTTCCCCCCGTGTATTCAGCATGTGAGCTGATGCTCTTTCCGAGCGAAATTGATACGTTCGGAATGGCTGTGCTCGAAGCGCAGGCGTGCGGAGTGCCGGTTCTCGTATCTCACATAGGCGGTCCGCGAAACATCATAAAGGACGGTGTTACGGGATATATGCTCAGTACCGATAACATCGGCCTGTGGCGCAGCCGGCTCGAAGAGATTCATTCCGGACTCTGCCGGGGAGAGAACAAACTTGCGGAGATGGGAGTCAATGCCCGTTCACGTACATTGCGCCATTTTGATTTTTACCGCATACTTGATAACTTTCTTTATTCAAGCGAACGGGCCGCGGAAAAGCAGCAGCCGGCATCCGAGGTCTCGACGCTTATCAAGTAACAGACGAGAGATGCTTTCTAATTGACATATCCCCCCGGTCAAAACATTTGTAAGCGTCAGATAATTGTCTGGCGCTTTTTTCAGGTACCTTGATTATTCAACCGGGTTTGACGGCGTGTACCCGAAATAAGACTTCATAAACGGTAAAACTACTAGTTGCATATTTGCGGGGGGATTTCTAATGCAAAATGAACCGTCGGTTGCAATCCTGCACTATCCGGATCAATTACTGAAGATCGTATATACCGCCTGCCGCACCTGTTATTCTCCCAAGCCATCTGAAGAGCTGTGGAATGAGAGTGTTCAGGAGGATAAAATGGTCTCTCTTGTATCATCAATTCTTGAAGCCGGCCACATGAGCACCATTGAGCATTGTACGGTTGTTTTTGCGCTGTCAAATGTGAGTCGCGCCTGCACGCATCAGCTTGTCCGCCATCGCCACGTCTCGTTTTCACAGAAATCGCAGCGGTACGTGAAAGAGAAAGGCGATTTTGATTATATCGTGCCCGAGGCGATCGCGCGTTCGCAATTCGCTCCGCGCTTCACATCGCTGATGAGCGAAATATCTGCTTTTTATCGCGAAATGGTCGGGGAGGGGATTGCCGCAGAGGATGCCCGGGCTGTCTTTCCAAACGCGGCTGCAAGTTCACTCGTCATGTCGACGAACATGCGAGAGTTGATCAGCATTGCGAATCTGCGCCTATGTACGCACGCACAATTAGAGATACGGATACTGGTGAAAAAGATGTGCGATATCGTCGTAGGCCGGGATCCGTGGCTTGCGAAGTGGCTTGTGCCCAAGTGTGTCAGGAACGGATACTGCGACGAGCGAACTTCATGCGGCCGCTATCCCCGTCGTGAGGTTTAAAAAAATAAAGCTGGTTATTGAGTGAGCACCCTTGATGAATATTGATGCCCACTTGCTGTTTTTTCACTCCTCGCCCTGATGGTAACTTTCAAGAAAATCGCGCAGGCGTGTAATTACATCCCTGATGACCTCGTCGTCAGGAAGAAAGACAATTCTGAAGTGATCGGGCTTGGGCCAGTTGAATCCTCCGCCGTGAACCGTCAGAACCTTCTTCTCACGCAGAAAATCCAGAACAAACTTTTCGTCACTTACTATGTCGAATTTCTTTGTGTCGATTTTGGGAAACATGTAGATCGCACCTTTCGCCTTCACGCATGAGATGCCGGGGATTGTGCAAAGCGTCTCGTAGCAGGCTTCCCTCTGTTTATACAGACGCCCGCCCGGTCTTACCAGATCATCAATCGACTGATAACCGCCCAGTGCTGTCTGTATTGAAAACTGTGCCGGCACATTGCTACACAGACGCATATTGCTCAGAATCTCCAGCCCTTCAAGATAATCCTCAATGCCGTGTTTTTTGCCCGTAATCACCATCCATCCGGCGCGAAGTCCGCAGGCGCGGTAATTTTTTGAAAGTCCGTTGAAGGTGATGACCGGAACCTTGTCGGTAAGTGTCGCGGTAATCGTGTGTTTGCGGTCATCGTAGAGAATGCGGTCGTAAATTTCATCTGAGAAGATTATCAGTTCGTGTTCTTCAGCGAGGAGCACAATTTTTTCAACCAGCTCCCTCGGATAGACTGCGCCGGTGGGGTTATTGGGATTTATTAAAAGAATAGCCTTTGTCTTCGCACTTATCTTCGAGGTGATGTCTTCAATGTCGGGAAACCACTCTGATTGTTCATCGCAAATATAGTGGACCGGTTTGCCGCCGGCAAGACTTGCGGCCGCGGTCCAGAGTGGGTAATCCGGCGAGGGGATAAGGACTTCATCCCCCGCATCGAGGAGTCCCTGCATGACCATTACGATAAGCTCGCTTACGCCGTTTCCTATAAAGATGTGGTCGATATCCAGATTGGGAAGGTTGTGCGGCTGATAGTTCTGAAAGATCGCCTTTCGTGCGGCGAAGATTCCCTTCGAATCTACGTAGGCCTGCGCGTTAGGCATGTTGACGATCAGATCGTGAATCATCTCGTCGGGCGCCTTCAATCCGAAGTATGCGGGATTTCCGGTGTTGAGCCGTATGATCGAGTAACCCTCCTCTTCGAGACGCTTGGCCTCTTTGAGCACCGGCCCGCGGATATCGTAACAGACGTTCTGCATCTTAGATGATTTCTTGAAGTGTCTCATAGTGCCTCCGGAATTCGCATGCAGAGTACTAATGAGAGTCCCGTTTTTTGTGTCAAGCAAGATTGGGGGGGGAAAGGAGCGGGAGAATCTTTCCTGAGACAGAGAGGCCCTCTGAGTTAAATTAAGGAATTTCGAAAAATCAGCATTATCCTTTTTACATAAATGATAATGCTGATTTTTCTCCGCTCCGAGACCGCAAAATGACAGCTGCGCCGCCAATTTGGAACATCGAAAGTTAATTTACCGGGGTTTCCTTAACAAAGGAGCTGCCGTTGACCGGCAGCTCCTTCGTTGCCTCAGCGGAGCGCTTCACTTCCGCCGCATCCTTTTTGTTCGTGTAATTTGTATGAAGCAGATGGTGTGATTTTTCACCGAGCGGCTCTCCGAGAAAATCCGAGTATATTTCCTTTATCGCCGGATTTTCGTGGGACTTGCGCAAAGGCTTCCCCTCATCTTCGGCGTAGATGGCCGCTATCCGTTTTTTGCGGATATCATCGGTGGTGAATCTCGGCTGTCCTCCGCCGCTGATGCATCCCCCGGGGCAGGTCATGACCTCTACAAAATGATATGATCGCCTGCCGGCTTCAATATCCCGCAGCAGCGAAGCGGCATTGTGCAGGCCGTGGGCGACGGCAACATTCACTGTGATTCCCTCAAGAAAATTCCATTCGCCGAGTGTTTCCTGAAGCGTCAGGGAACACTCTTTAATACCCTCGAGTCCGGCAAGAGGTTTGATGTGAAGGTTTTCCATCGGCAGCTCTCTGCCGGTCGCTATTTCGTACACCGTGCGGATTGCGGCTTCCATGACGCCGCCTGAGTTTGCGAAGATATCGGCAGCCCCCGATGAGAGCCCCATCGGTACATCCATCTGCTCGTCTTCGAGATTGTCGAAATCGATTCCCTGCAGCTCAATTAACCTGGCAAGTTCCCGGGTGGTGAGCACAAAATCAACGTCACGGTACCCGCTGCTGTTCATCTCGGGACGCTCTGCCTCGTATTTTTTTGCTGTGCAGGGCATCACGGAGACCACGACAATATCTTCAGGATTGATGCCGGCCTTCTGCGCGTAGTAGGTTTTTGCGAGTGCGCCGAACATCTGCTGCGGGGATTTGCACGTTGAGAGATTCGGTAAAAAATCAGGAAAGAAATTTTCGGTGAAATTGATCCATCCCGGGCTGCAGCTTGAGAATTGGGGAAGAGCCGTCTTCTTTCCTTCAACAATAAGTGATTTGAGACGTGATAGAAGTTCCATACCTTCTTCAACAATAGTCAAATCGGCGGTAAAGTTCGTGTCGAAGACGCGATCAAACCCGATTTTGCGCAGAGCGGCAGTCATTTTCCCAGTGACGAGGGTTCCCGGGGGATACCCGAAGCACTCGCCAAGTGCCGCGCGGATTGCGGGAGCCGTCTGCACGACGACATGTTTTGAAGGGTTCTCGAGGGACTCGAGCACTTCCTTAATATGAGATTTTTCTGTAATTGCGCCGACAGGGCAGACTGCCGCGCACTGGCCGCACTGCACGCATACAACCGAGTCAAGGTTGTTTCTGAATGCCGGCCCGACCGAAGTCGCGAAGCCGCGGTATTGGGGAAAGAGGGCCCCTACCTCCTGGAGATCATTGCAGACGCTTACGCACCGGCGGCATTTGATGCACTTGCCCGAGTCTCTGATCAGCGCCGGCGTCGAGCTGTCAATCCTCGTATCAGTTCTTTCTCCCTCGAAATGCTGTGTTTCTATTTCGAGTTCGTATGCGAGCCGTCTGAGTTCACAGTCGTCCGCCCGCGAGCAGTATTTGCAGTCACCCTCATGCTCTGAGAGCAGAAGCTCCACGACTGATCGTCTCGCCCTGCGCACACGGGGCGAATTGGTAAAAATTTTCATTCCGGAGGTCACGGGGGTCGAACATGCCGCGCTCAAGGTTTTCATTCCCTCGACTTCTACAAGGCAGACTCTGCACGCACCGAGGGGAGGGTATCCCTCCAGAAAGCAGAGCGTAGGAATTTTTATCCCCTCTCGTGCGGCAGCTGCAAGAATTGTGGTATCCTCAGGTGTGCTGATAGTTCGGTTGTTAACGGTTATCTCTATCATTCTCAGGCTCCTTTATATCCGGGCTCGCATACCGGAGCTTTGCCGTAGTCGCATCGCAGGCAGCGCTTGCACTGCCGTACGGCGCTGCTCTCGACCCAGCTGCCTTCGACCTCTTCGAAACTGCAGCGCCGTCTGCTCACATCGATGAGCGGTTGACTCTCTCTCAGATAGGGCGCAGGATCGGCGGATGCGTCATACGATACATCGACTTCACGCGATATCCTCCAGAATGCATGCGCCTCTCCGCTCAGGTATTCATCGATGCTGATTGCGGCCCTCTCACCTGAGCCGACCGCTTCAACGACAGAAGCGGGACCCGTCACCGCATCGCCGCCGGCAAATATGCCGGGTACAGAGGTCGCGCCGCTTCGAGGATTTGCCGAAAAGAACCCTCTGCTGTTGAGATCAATGAGTGTTTCACCGATGAGATCTTTAGTGCGAAGCAGCTGACCGATTGCGGCGATGACCTGGTCGCAGGGTATGATTTTGAGTCCCTCATCAAGCGGTGCAGAGCTGCGACGTCCCGAGCGGTCATATTCACCGAGGTGCATCGGCATTAACGCAATACCGGCGACTCTGCCGTTTGCGTCGCTCAGTATTTCGACGGGTTGTATCAGCGTTTCGAGGATAACGCCCTCATGCAGTGCCTCCTCAACCTCTTCGGCGTAAGCGGGCATCTGCTCCTTCGTTCTTCGATATATTATGGTGACTTTTTCTGCGCCCAGGCGCACCGCGCAGCGGGCGGTATCTATTGCGGCATTTCCCCCGCCGACAACAACAACCTGTTTGCCGACGGCGACACTGCCGCGGGTATTATATCTGCGCAGAAAGTCGACCCCTTGAACCACCCCATCAAGATCCTCTCCGACAAGACCCATCGGCATCGATTCAGGTGCGCCGACCCCGATAAAGATCGCATCCATCCCCCCTCTTTTCAGGGATTCGAGGGTGAAATCTCGTCCCAGCCGCATACCGGTTTCAATCTTCACCCCCATGTTTTCGATCATGCGGATCTCGCGGGCGAGAATTTCCCGCGGCAGGCGGTATGCGGGAATTGTCTGATTAAGCATTCCCCCCGGACGCTCCAGTGCCTCGAAGACGATCGGACGATAGCCGAGCCGTGCGAGAAAATAGGCGCACGAAAGACCCGCGGGTCCCGCTCCGATGATCGCGATTTTCTTTGCGGCGTTTTGCGGATCATCACGCACCTGCGGAAGCTGCAGCACGACCTCCTGATCGGTAAGAAAACGTTTGATGCCGCGCACATTGACGGGGGCGTCGATCGTCGCACGCCTGCAGCGGTCCTCACAGGTGTGAAAACAGACACGGGCGCAGACCGCGGCGAAGGGATTTCTGTTGCGGTGAAGAGCGAGCGCTTCCGCATAACGTCTTTCGCCGGTAAGCGCGACAAAACCGGGAATATCCACTCCCGCGGGGCATGCGCTCTGACACGGCGCACGGACGATTTCGGGACAGACTCCGGCGGGGCAGCGTTTGTCGACGATGTGGGCGATGTACTCCTCACGGAAGTGACGCAGGGTTGACAGAACAGGATTCGGTGCGGTCTGGCCGAGTCCGCAAAGAGCGGTCTCCTGAATGTCTCTTCCCAGATTCTCAAGAAGATCAAGATCATCCATTGTTCCATTTCCCGCGCAGATCCTCTCGAGAATCTCCAGCATCCGCTTGGTTCCCACGCGGCAGGGAACGCACTTGCCGCACGACTCGTCCTGCACAAACTCGAGAAAAAAACGCGCGACATCGACCATACAGGTATCCTCGTCCATCACGATGAGGCCGCCCGAGCCCATGATGGCACCCAGCTCTTTGAGCGACTCATAATCCATCGGAACGTTAAGATGTTCCTTGGGAATGCAGCCGCCGGAGGGTCCGCCGATCTGCGCGGCTTTGAACTGCTTTCCCCCCTTTATGCCGCCGCCGATATCGTAGATGAGCTCGCCAAGCGGGATACCAATAGGAACCTCAACCAGCCCGGTATTCTCGACATTGCCCGCAAGGGCGAAGACCTTCGTGCCGGGCGATGCGGCGGTGCCGTTCATTTTATATGCGGAAAGTCCATGGGAAAAAAGAATGCTTACATTTGCATAAGTCTCGACGTTGTTGAGAAGTGTCGGGCTCGACCATAAACCTTTTTGCGCGGGGAAGGGAGGGCGCGGCCTGGGCTCGCCCCGTTTTCCTTCGATAGATGCCATAAGGGCGGTCTCTTCGCCGCAGACGAAGGCCCCCGATCCCATGCGGATGCCGATATCGAACGAGAAAGAACTCGAAAGAATACTGCTGCCGAGAAGACCCTCGGCACGGGCCTGCTCGATCGCGTGATTGAGCCGCGAAACCGCAAGCGGGTACTCGGCTCGTACGTAGACATACCCCTGTGACGATCCGACAAACCATCCGGCAATGATCATCCCCTCGATAACGCTGTGCGGATCCCCCTCTAGCAGCGAGCGGTCCATAAAGGCGCCGGGGTCGCCCTCATCGGCGTTGCAGAGAATATATTTGCCTGAACTGCCGGTGAGAAGAGGTGCGTCTCTGGTTAATTTCCATTTCAGCCATGTCGGAAACCCGGCACCTCCTCTGCCTCTGATCCCCGAATCCTTGAGCGTATTCAGGAGAGACCCGGTGTCATTTTTTTCAAGCAGCGCGGCAAGTGCTCTGTATCCCCCATAGCGGAAGGTATCAGAGATATCCATCGGGTCGACCACTCCGCAGCGGCCGAGCACTATTTTTTTCTGCAGCCTGAAGAATGGGATCTCTTCCATTCTTTGCTGGGCGGCTCCCGTGCGGGGATCCTTTCTCACAAAACTGTCGATGATCTTTCTCCCGATAAGATGTTCCCTCACAATGAGCCCGGCGTTTTCCGGTGAAAGGCCCTCGTAGACGATACCTTCGGGATCAATCACGATCACCGGTCCGCGGGAGCAGGGACCGAGGCATCCGGTGCACTTGATTTTCGCGGCGACTCCCTGTTTTGCGCATTCATCTGAAATTGCCTTTTTGATTTCCATAGCCCCCGATGCAATGCATCCCGCACCGGTGCAGATTCGAATACTATATTCACTCTCTTTCACGGGAGAATAAGACTGAAGATCCTTCATACTGTGAATCATATACTTCCCCCTTTCTGGGACTCAGCACCTTCACTTTGTACGTTTTGCATCTCCTGGTTTCTGTAGCGGGCAATTATGGCGGCAAGCGAAGTCGGTTTTACCCGCTGGTGAATGTTGTCATTGACCATAAGCACGGGGGCGAGCCCGCAGGCTCCGAAACATCTTCCGATCTCGAGAGAGAAAAGTCTGTCGCCAGTGGTCTCACCTACTTCTATGCCGAGAAGACGCTTGACTTCGGCCAGAACTTCCTTTCCCCCCCGCACGTAGCAGGCAGTACCCAGGCAAACACGCAGAAGATATTTGCCCCGGGGGGTGGTCGTGAAGTAACTGTAAAAAGTGACAACTCCGGTAACCTGTGAGAAGGGAATATCAAGGCGAGCGGAGATTCTGTGCAGGGTCTCGCTGCTGAGAAAACCGAGGGTATTTTGCGCTGATTGAAGTATGGGGATCAGCGAACCCCGCTGATCTTTCAATGCGTCGATGATGTTGTCAAGTGTCTCTCGTGTGCTGTGGTTTTCCGAAGGGGGGTCGGCTCTGTTCTGCATGGCATTCTCCTATCTATCCGCAAAATGGTCTGCAGCACAGAAAGACAGGGGTGAAAAATCCGGTATGATATGAGCTCACAAGAAGGGGGGAAGCCGGTTCCCGTCGTTCTATGCTCGGCAAGTCGAAACAGAGATTCTGACGCTTCGCGCTGATACACCTCTCTATCTCTGTCAGAAATAGTACCTAACGCAGAGATAAAAGTCTATCGGATCATGATATTTGCATCCTGATATCCCGGAAAATCACCATAATAATCATGTTTCAAAAGACAGGGACGTAGATCATTTCACCAGGCTTCAAACGGTAGGGTTTCGGGATGCGGTTGATCTCCGCAAGGGTGCCGATAGGGACGCTGAATCGCTGTGCAATCCCGCCCAGAGTATCCCCCCGTTTTATTTTATATGTATCGAGATATTTGAAGCGGAATTTATAAAGCGTATCAATATTATTTTCGAGCTGCTCGATTGATCGGCCCGGCAGAAGGATGGTGTAATTTTTCTCGGTAAGCGGGGTCATCGATGACTTAAGCTGGGGGTTGAAGAAATAGATCACTGATTCAGGAATACCAGATGACTCTGAAAGATTGCGCACGTGGACGGGATATTCAAGGGTGTACTCGACGAGTTCAAACTGCATCGGGTCTGCGGGGGGGGCCGTTTCGTCAAAGGCGAAAAGATCAGCATGGCGGCGTATCAGTGAGAGCGCGGCGAACTGCGGCACGTAGTTTGCGGTCTCTGCGGGAAAATTACTGTTGTTCACATGATCCCAGTACGAGAAGCCGGGATCCTTCTGCATCGCGCGGTCGATCCGCAGTGATCCGCAGTTGTAGGCGGCGAGCGCGTAGTCCCAGTTGTGATAGCGGTCGTAAAGATGTGAAAGATGGGTCAGCGCCGCCTGGGTTGACTTCTCGATTGAGCGCCGGTCGTCCTGCCAGTTATCGATTGAAAGCCCCAGGCTTTGCGCTGTGGCCGGCATGAACTGCCAGACGCCGGCGGCGCCCGCGCTTGAGACGGCATAGGGATTAAAGGCGCTTTCCAGCATCGGAAGATCGAGAAGTTCGGGGGGAAGGTAGCTGTAAAATGCGTACACTGATTCTATGCGGGTGATATAATAATACGAGTTGTTGATGGCCTTTGCGGTGTAACGATTTGATTTTGTCATGTACCGGTAGAGATACTCCCTGACCTGGGGGACATTCAGGATCGACAGATCGCGGATACCCTCGATAGAGTCGGAAGGAATGCCTTCAGGAATCTCAATTGCCAGAGGGTGGGAGGAGATCGTCGCGATATGGGCTGCCTGGGAGAAGAAGGGTTCCGCCGCAAGCGTAGAGGAAAAAAGCACCTGGAATGTAATGAGAATGAAATAGTTTGTTTTCATCAGAAAACCTTAAGTATCAGAATGGTGATATCGTCGCTCTGAAGAACCCTGCCGGTGTGTTTTTTGAGATCGCTGATAAGTGCGCTTTTTATCTCGCCGGCACTTTTGCGGGAATTTTTCTCCAGCAGGGCGGTGAAACGCTCCTCGCCGTACTCTTCGTTGTTCGCGTTCATCGCTTCAATAACACCGTCCGTATAGAGAACGAAGGTGTCTCCGCTTTCCAACTGTAATGACTTTGTCTGAATAAAATTTGCGTACATCGAATCGGGGACTGCCCCCAGTGCGACACCGGGAAGCGATATCAGGGTTGCCTTGTTATTTCTGACAAGGACAGGCGGCGTATGACCGGCATTGGCAAAGCTCATCCTGTGAACAGACGCATCGTAGATGCCGTAAAACATTGTCACGAAGTATCTGCTCTCGGTATTCCGATAGAGATGGTCGTTCAGTTTTTTTACCAGCTCGCGTACCGTTTCACTGGAGGCGAAACAGTGAACGAGGGTGCGCGTCATCGTCATGACAAGCCCGGCACCCACGCCGTGTCCGGATACATCCGCGACGGTGACGGCGAAACGATTCTCATCAAGGGGGATGACGTCATAGTAGTCCCCCCCCGCTTCACTCTGTGCCTCATAGTGCGCGGCGAATTCGAGAGAGGCAATTTCAGGCAGTTTATCGGGAAGAAGAACCGACTGAATCTCGCTGGCGGTTTTGAGTTCGGCTTCCATACGGTGTTTGTCGATGATCTCTTCGCGGGCACGTTTCAGATTTTTTCCCATCACGTTAAAGATATCGGCAAGACGTCCCATCTCATCGGCACCGCGGATAGTTATGCGGTGATCAAAATTGCCCCGCCCTATCTCATAGGCCCCTTCGGCTACCAGGTTGATTTTTCTGATGAGAATACCGGGAAGAAACAGCGCAAGAATTATGCAGCGTATGAACAGCGCAAGAGCCATGTTGAAGATCTCGCGGCGGTTTGCGATCTGATTTGAATAGAACTCGGAACGAAGCAGATAAACGCCGATTATTCCGTCAAGATCGGATCTATAGGCGCACAGCGCAAGCTTATCAAAAGGAAGAACCGGCGAGAGTGAAATATTCTTGCGTTTCAGATACTCGAAAAAATGAAGACGAACCCAGGTAATGTTATTGTTCTTCGCGAGATTATACTTGCGCTGCAGAAGATCTGCAGCTTCAAGATAATCGTTGACGGAAAATTTATCTTTTTTCTGCGACACCAGCGCCAGAAATTCCTCTTTGAGAAACTCCCTTTGACTCGATGTGAGCCTGCGGATATCGAAATGGTAGTAGGTCAGATACGCGTAGAGATCATTCATTCCCTGATCGTTTTGTACTCTGATAAAGTAGTTTATTTCTGTATAATTATGCACCAGGCGTGAGAGAAAAGCCGTTTCAAATTCAGCTTTTTCTGAATTGAAGGAATCATCACGTTTTTTTCCCGTTTTTGAATTATGAAGATTTTCGAGATATTCAGAATATCGTGTATAGAGTTCCTCGGCCTGTTTGTCATTGAAAACAGGAATGCCGACAACCACGAACTTCTGTTTTTCATTTTTTTCATTCCCGTTCGCTTCTGCACTTCCCGCATTTTTCCCGTCCGCATCTTCCTCCATTTCGGGCGGGACACTGGCATAGACCAGTCTGCTGTCGATATTTACCGAGCTGGTAAACGTATCATAAAGCGATTTCAGAACCTTGTCGCTTTTGGTGTACTCTTTTACCCCGGCCCTGTTGCGAATGAAGTAAATGAACCGTGTGTCGGCTTCATCTTCGATATTTTCCGTGGCGCTGTTTTCGTTGATGTTGATCAGAAAGGCCTGATCAAGCAGCCGCTCTTTGCTGACAATCGATGGGAAAAAAGTGACAAGCTCGTCGAGACCCTGATTGCGCCGGATTCGATGCTGCTCCAGCCCGTATCCCTCGACTCCGGAACGGCGGCTGTTGCGTATGATGCGGTCATTGGTAAGGTATTTTATTGCGGGCGAGTATCCCCCCCTTAAAATGGCACCGGAGAAACGGATTATTTCATTTAAAATATTAGCCTCATTCTGTTTGAATATCGCCAGACTTAGCAGAAGTGAAATCAGGAGGATGGGGACAAACAGCAGAAGCGAGAGCTGGAAACGAAGTCCGAGACGCACAGAGCGGATATTCTTCAGAACTCTTTTCATACCGCCTACTTCTGTTGCTTTCTTGAGAATGCGCCGGAAAAGAAATTGTACAGACTTGCAAAGGCGAAGGATATGATGAAGGCGTCTGCAGCCGTGTAAAACATCGCGATCAGTATTCCCGGAATTTTTGCGGAAAATGATCCGCTGGTGATTGCGGTAATTGCAAAACCTCCTGAAGGGTGAAGTGTTTCAAAGAGCGATACGATGCCGTAGCCGAACTGATTCACCGAGCACCAGATGAAAAGAATTGTCGTGGGCAATGTGCAGACGATAACAGAGCTGAGAGTGAAAGCTTTAAGGTTCAGTTTCATGGAAGCCTCGCAGAAGTTACGTCACGGACAAGATGTCCGACATCTAATGTCGTCATGCACATCTGTCAATAACGAAGTTCTTAAAAGTTGAACTTTTTGTATTGACGCAGAAATTTTACGGACTAAAATAACAGTAGCAGTGTACAGGTCAAAGGCTTCCGAAATCGTGCTGTATGTACGGGGCGGGGGGATGCGTGCAATGGAGAATCTGTTATAATGTCACAGAACGCGAAACAGCAGTTCATACGGCTTCCGGTAATCCGCGAGTACATAAAAATTGTCCGTAATCTCGCCTCTCACGGGAGGCACTTCTATCAGAAGTATCTTATTGTTCCGCTTTCGGCATGGAGCCGCGACAAACCCTCCGTGAGCCTTCAGGAATGCATTGATGATTTAAACCGGAGCGGGGCCGTCAGTGATCCCGCCGTGCGCGCGGCAGCCTATAAGCGCGCGATTATACGATCGGTGGATCGCGACCAGTTCGACCTGACGCTTCCCGGAAATCTCTGCCGCGATTTTTTTCGTGAAATGTGCGATTGGTCCCAGCTTGCCTACACTGCAGAATCGGTGCAGCTGATCAGGCTGCTTACGAAGCCTTTTGCTGAATTTTCAAAATACGAATCCGAACACATCTCTAAAAAGTTTGAGAGCGATCTTGCCGATGGTGAGAATGATGATCTGCTTGTTTCGGCACTTGCGAAATCAAAGAAAAATGAAGAGGCGATAATGAGTCTGCGCCGTGAGGCGCAGACGCGGGTGAATGAACTTATGTCTGAAGTGCGCTCGTTATCTGAGGAGAAGCTGAAGCAGCGTCTTGTCTCTTTCATCCTGTTATACTCGACTGCGGACGCTCCGGATTCGCATCTTGCAGTGAGGCCACTGATTGAAAGAGTCGATAAGCGGCGTGCGGGCTTTGCCGGCGAAATCATGGATTCTGTTGCGGTCGTGATCTATCGTGAAATCATGAACGCGATTCAAAAGAATGACCTGCGCAAGGCGGTGGTTCTTATTTCCAAATACACGGTTATCTTCCGCGGTAATCCCTCAACCCGCTATTATCATGAAGTTGACGCATTTGAAAGACGGCTGTTTGAAATTATCGATAAGAAGAACCTCTGGTTTTCAGTGTGAATATTTTTATTATGAACCCTTCCTCGACACCCGCACACCGTTGAGGTTGTAACGACTCGTTGAGAAAGTCCCGGCGCGGTTCCTCTTCATTACCGCTGTTCGCCGGATGCATTTTTTTCCATCGTAAAAATACTGAATTTTCCATCATGACGATACCGCAGGCGGTCCATGAGAGTGTGTATGATATAGAGTCCAAGGCCGTCTTTTTTTCCTTCTGAAAAGTGAGTTTCAAGATCCGGTAGAGGGCTTCCGGTTATATCAAACTCATTGCCCCTCCACTTGAGGGTGCAGATGATGTGAGTGCCGGTGACGCAATCGACGCTGATGGCAGAACCCTCTGCGGAATCGTCGACGCTTTCATGTTCGATGATATTTGCAATCACTTCGTATACGGATAACTCAATTGCCGAGACGGTGCTGTCGGCGGCTCCGGATGCGGACAAATCCGCTGTGATTTTACTTCTGAAGCAGTCAAGGGCCTCAAACGTGCGCAAGACGTCATAATGAAGGGAAGGCATCAGGCCTTTTCTGCGTCATCGACCGTCTGATAAATAGCGAAGAAGTTAGTAAAGCCGAGCATAGTGATTATTTTTTCAACTTTGGGGGAGAGTTCGCACAGACGAAGGTCTTTCTTTTCGCGTGAGAGTTTTTCGTTGCAGTTGATCAGTGCCCCCATTCCGGCACTTGCGATGTAATCGACGTGTTTCATTGAGATGATCACGACTGAGGGTTTCTTCTGCAGCTCATCTTCGAGCTTTTTACTGAGGGAGGGAGCACTCTTTGCATCCAGCGCACCGCCCAGTGTAACTACCGTGCAGTTGCCTTTTTTTGCAGATGAGTAGGTGAATTCCATTGTCTCCTCCATTGAATCTTCACTGACGCACACATTCGGGCGGTTCCAGCAGTCACCCGGTCAAACTTTTTTATTGTTTCTTATCCGGGTTTTGAGTACCGCGGGTTATAAAGAATATTTGAGTGATCGCAGGGCGTATATCGCATCATGTACAACAGAATGATTGATTTTCAGCATCCTTCGGTTAACTCGGGGCAGTGTCAAATAGTATTCAGTGAGCGGTCAAAAAATCAAAAGAGTTTTTTTGTGAAAAAAATCACTAAATATTCTTGCAAAAAAGGTTTATAAGGAAAAGTCTGGCGCGAATAACAAAATAGATTAAAAAGCTGAAAATCTCCCCGTTTATACGGGGTGTGATGCATCGGCTTTATCTAATTACTATATCATTCACAACCGTAGGAGGAATCTATGTTTGAAAAGGAGACGGATGCTGTTGTTTTATCCGCATCGCTTAGCTCTTTTGTAAGCGAATGGAAGAGCAAACCCGGTAACCTTATCATGATTCTGCACAAAGTGCAGGAGGAATTCGGGTACATTCCCAGAGAGGTCGCGCTTGAATTGTCACGACGGCTTGATGTGCCGTTGGCAAAAATTTATGGAGTGATAACATTCTATCACTTCTTCAAGCTCAGCAAGCCGGGAAAACACAAAGTTCAGGTCTGTATGGGAACAGCTTGCTATCTTAAAGGCGGTGAGGATCTTCTCCGTAATTTTGAACAGCTGCTTTCTCTTCCGGTTAATTCATCTACAGAGGACGGGGAGTTCTCGCTTGAAGCGGTTCGCTGTATAGGCTGCTGCGGTCTTGCACCCGTAATGACTATTGACGGCGAGGTCTTCGGTAAAGTCACCGCTGATCAACTGCCTGACATCATCGCCAAATTCAAAGGTGTCTGATGCAGCTTTCTATTGCTGATTATCTCATTGATATTGTGCAAAATACCATCGAGGCTCAGG